>Ga0209036_1001143_pt1 | contig 11392 bp, 13 predicted proteins | sample MarorgKNORR_S2LV_3_FD_188222 | JGI IMG/M metagenome (GOLD analysis project Ga0209036, IMG submission 188222) | Marine microbial communities from the Southern Atlantic Ocean, analyzing organic carbon cycling - DCM_A/KNORR_S2/LV (SPAdes) (version 2) | ecosystem: Environmental > Aquatic > Marine >... | reverse complement strand
TTTAAATTATCTAAAATATGAGATACATCCATTTAGGGATTCATTTTTTTGTTTAAGTTAGATATTCTAACCTTATGTCGACAAAATTATTGAGACAAATTAAAAATTCACTTCCTGATTTAAGAAAATCTGAAAAAACTGTTGGGGAGTTTATCTTAAAAGATCCAAAGTCAGTTATTACAATGAAAACTGCTGAAGCATCTGAGGCTATGGGTATAAGTGAACCGACTTTGATAAGATTTTGTAAAGCAATTGGATTTTCAGGCTTTCAGGAACTAAAAATAAATCTTTCTCAACAGCTCGCTGCTGACGATTATTTCGTTATGTATGAAATAAATGAAGATGACTCAATTCACGAACTTTGTGAAAAAGTCTTTGATACAACTATTAGTGAAATTTTGAATGTTCGTTCTCAAATTGATCAAGCAGTCCTTGAAAATGCAATTGAATTATTGGTTAATGCAGAAAGAGTAGAATTTTATGCGTTTGGAGGTTCTGCTCCCGTTGCAATGGATGGGCAACACAAATTTTTTAGACTTAAAATTCCTTCATCTTATATATCTGATCCACATCTTCAATTTATGTCTGCTAACTCACTAGAGAAGAATGATGTAGTTGTTGCTATTTCACAGTCGGGAACTACTTCTGCATTAATAGATAGTGTAAAAATTGTTCGTAAAAATGGAGTTAAAGTTATTGGAATAATGCCAGGAGATACGCCGCTAGCAAATATCTGTGATTTTCCATTAACAATTAATGTAGGAATAAATAATAGAATATCTAAGCCTTTAACTTCAAGAATTGCTTATACAGCAGTCATTGATGTCCTAACAATGGGAGTTGCTCAGTTAAAACCAGAAGCGCAAGATCATCTATACAATATTGCTGATAGTCAGAGATCGTTAAAAGTGGACAATTAAAGGCCCTATGAATGATAAAATTTAAATATTAATTCCGGAGAAAAAATGAGTGAAGAAATCAAGAAATTTTTTACAACCTATACCGACTTTGTAACTAAAGTAACTAGTGATCCAAGTATTAATTTAGAGGACCTTAAAAAAAGTTTTGAAGAAATTGAAAAAAATTCAGATATAAAAACACCTCGACTTCTTACTGCAGCACTGGGTCTTGGAAGTGAAACTGGTGAATTTGTAGAAATCGTAAAAAAAATGTTTTTACAAGGAAAGCCTCCCTCAGAAGACAATATATTTCATATGAAAAGAGAACTTGGAGATATCATGTGGTACTGGGTTACAGCATGTGCTGCTCTTAACCTAGATCCGTATGAAGTCATAAGTGAGAATCAAGAAAAGCTAGCTGCTAGGTATGGAGAAAAATTTGAAGTTGGAAGAAGTGAGGTTAGAAAAGAAGGAGATTTATAATTAAATAAATATGTTAATCCTGCTATCAACTTTATATTTCATTTATGGTTTTATTCTTTTTTATACTTACCTAAAAGGATACAGCCTATTAAGGTATCTTCTAAAAAGAAAAAATATCAATGTGCAATTGTCGATAGAACTTATCTTTATTATTCTTTGTTCGTTAATTGTTTTTACATCTCAACCACTAAACTGGGCAGTTACTGTAATAATGATAATTCATATTTTTGGCGTTATTTGGATTATTACAAACCCAGACAATTACTATGCTATGGCTGAAGATTCTTCCATTGATATAGACTCAATGGAAGTAGCTACGTCAATGATTGTCATAGGGATGGGTGTTTTTGTTTATTTCTCAAGAATAATTTAAATAATTTCTTTTAATCTCTTATATAAGCTTGATGTATCCCACCTTCCCCCTCCAGCTTCTTGAATATCTTTGTAGTATTCGTTAACAATTTTTGTTACATCTAGGTTAATGTTTGAGTCTTTGGCTTTATTAATAACTATATCTAAGTCTTTTCTCATTAAATCAACTGCAAAACCATGATTAAATTCATCGTTCATCATTGTTTCCCACCTGTTTTCCATCTGCCATGATTGGGCAGCACCCTTAGAAATGACTTCAATAACTTCATCCGTTTTTAATCCAACTTTATCTGAAAAATTCATTGCCTCAGCAAGGCCTTGTAATAAACCTGCTATACATATTTGATTTACCATTTTAGTTAACTGCCCTGCCCCGCTTGAGCCCATTAATTTTGTAAACTTTGAATAGTGCTTAATAATATCTTTTATTTCTTTAAATGCTTTTTCATTACCTCCTGCCATAATCGATAGCTGTCCTGATTTTGCACCAGCTTCTCCGCCAGATATAGGAGCATCTATAAAATCTACTTCTTTTATATTCAGTAATTTATTTAATTCTAATGGAAGCTCGGAAGAGGTTGTTGTATGGTCAATTATTATCATTCCAGGATTTATATGCTCAAGAATTCCATCTTTCCCACAAACAATATTTCTGACATCATCATCCTTGCCTACACAAAGAATTAAAACATCAGATCTATGAGTAATATCTTTAAGTGAACTGCTTATATTGCCTTTATATTTCTTTACCCAGTCTTCAGATTTTTCAATTGAGCGATTAAATACTGAAACTTGATATTTCTTTGACAGATGTCCGGCCATAGGAAATCCCATTACGCCTAACCCAATAAAGCCAATGGCTTTGTTCATACAATAAAATCTTCTCTATCTTTTTTTGCTGTTCTTTTAACACCATCTTTTGTTTGATACTCAGATGTAATTCCTTTTGTGCCTTCAACGTTTTTTAACAACAACATATATATTGCAGACATTACAATCCACATTATTGGAACTAATATTATGATCTCAAACATTTTTGTTAAGTTTAATTATCAATTTTTGATTTAAATTCGCTATAAGCTTCTTCGTATTCGGATTTAATTCTTCCGACAAGATCGGCTACTGAAGGAGAATCTTTTATTCCACCTATACCCTGACCAGATCCCCATATATCTTTCCATGCTTTTGAGTCTGTATTACCGCCTGAGCCAAAATTCATTGAAGATTTGTCAGCATCTGGAAGATTATCTGGGTCTAAACCAGCATTTTTTATAGAGGGTTTAAGATAGTTTCCTAAAACACCTGTAAACAATGAAGAATATACAATATCTTGAGCAGCACTTTCCTCTAACATTTTCTTATATTCAGGTTCGGCATTTGCTTCCTCAGTAGCAATAAATCTTGTTCCTAAATATGCAAAGTCAGCTCCTAATGCGATTGCAGACGCAACAGAGTGACCATCTCCAATTGATCCTGAAAGTATTACAGTTCCATCAAACCATTGTTTTACTTCTCTTACTAATGCAAATGGTGACAAAGTTCCAGCATGCCCACCAGCACCTGCACAAACTAAAATTAGACCATCAACACCTTGCTCAGCTGCTTTTTGAGCGTGCCTTACACTAATAACATCATGAAAAACTAATCCTCCATAACTGTGAGCTGCTTCAACAACTTCCGAAGGTGGTCTTAATGAAGTAATGATTATTGGGACCTCATGCTTTACGCAGGTTTCCATATCTTGCATTAATCTATCGTTTGAACCATGGCAGATTTGATTTACTGCAAATGGAGCTACCTTAGCATCAGGGTTTTGTTCTTGGAATTCTGCTAACTCTGTCTTAATTCTTATAATCCATTCCTCTAAGACATGTTGTGGTCTAGCATTTAAAGCTGGGAATGAGCCTATAATTCCTGCCTTGCACTGTGCGATTACTAGATCTGGTCCTGAGACTAGAAAAAGAGGCGCCCCAATTACAGGCATAGAAATATTATCTTTAATGTGTTTTGGTATAGCCAATTTTGTAACTCCTTGTAATTTTAATTACTTATTTAAATTTATCTGGATAATCATCAACCAGATGAACAAAAGCTCTCAAACCTTCATCTAATGCAGAATCATCAACATAAAAATACGGTGAGTGATTTCCAGCCACATCTGTTCTTTCACCAAAGTTGGTCGAATCAGTTCCTACTCCAGGTTTGTTAACACCAAGCCAAAAATAAAATCCTGGAATTTCTTTTGAAAAATATGAAAAGTCTTCAGCTCCAGTAACTGGAATATTAGATTCAACAAATCTTCCAGGAGAAGCTTTCATCAATGATTCTTTCATAGCTTCAACTAGCTTTGGATCATTATATGTTTCAGGGAAAAAACCTCCAACATCAAATTCAACAGTTATCTTTGTTCCTGTGCCTAATGCAACGCCTTCTGCAACTTGTTCAATTTCAGAATATATTTCTTTTCTTAGTTCGGGATCAAATGTTCTTATGGTTCCCATAATTTCAGCATCTTCTGGGATGATATTATTTCTTGTACCAGCTTTGACCATCCCAACTGAAATAACAGCAGGATTATTTATAATATTTATTCGCCTACTTACAATAGTATTTAGAGATTGTATTAGTTCTGCGGTTGCCATAACCGGATCAATTCCAGCCCATGGGGTTGAACCGTGAGTTTGTGTTCCCTTAATCTTAATTCTATATGCAGAGGCTGCAGCAAGTGCTGGTCCCGACTTTACCACCAAAACTCCGTTTGGAATATTTGTTACATGCAGGCCAAAAATAACTTCTGGCTTATAACGGTCAAAAATTCCTTCTTCGAGCATCATTTTAGCTCCCCCTCCTTCATCCTCAGGCGGGCCCTCTTCGGCAGGTTGAAAGATAAACATTACTTTGCCTTTTAGCTGTGATTTATTTTTAGCTAAATACTCTGCAACTCCCATCAATATTGCTACATGTGCATCGTGTCCACATGCATGCATTACTCCTACTTCATTGCCAAGATATGTTGTCCTAACTTTTGAAGCAAATGGAAGTCCTGTCTTTTCTTCAACTGGAAGTGCATCCATATCTGCTCTTAAAGCAATAGTTGGTCCTGGCAAATCACCTTCAAGCATTCCCACCAAACCTGTATAAGCAATTTTTGTTTCAACTTGCATCCCAAGTGATCTGAGATGTTCTTCAATTTTTTTTGAAGTTCTAAATTCTCTATTTCCTAACTCAGGATGTTCGTGAATATCATGTCTCCACTCGATTACTTTCTCCATTAAAGAATCAAGATTATTGTTAAGATTTGAAGTTAAGTCAGCTGCAAGGTTAACTGATGAAAGTAAAAAAACATAAAATAATATTCTTTTCATATTAAGATTATAAATATAAATCTATTTTTATAAAGGGTGGTTTTTATTGTTATGAATTACCCATAGCATCTAATATTTCAAGAAGTAAATTAATGATATCTAGGTATAAAATAAATGCCATTTCAACGGCTGTGTTCCAATCATTTATTGCATAAAAGTCTGCCTGTATTTTTATGTAGTTAAAATCGTATATTAAGAATAAAGAAAATACTATTGAGCCAAAAATTGCAGCTATTCTGGTTGTATTTCTACTGAATTCCATAAAAAACCTTACAAAGTTAAATATTAATAATCCAAACAGCGAAAACATAAGCATTGCTCCAAAGAGTGCATCTTCAGAGAAAGAGTAAAAGTTACTGTATCCAATAAATCCTGTCAAAATAGTTACTACCAAGACAATTTTTAGAGCAGTAAATCCATCATTTTCGTCCATTTCAAGCATTATTAGCCCTAAGAGAGGACCAAATAAAATGCTTGTTGCAGAAAATATACTTAAAAGAATCCATGTATTAATTCCGCTATTAAGAGTGACAAATGCGGCTGTAACAAATAAAGTGATACACCATATTATGAATAATGCAAAAATCCTACCATCATCTTCTGGTGAGTGCCTATATCCATCCTTCATGAATGCTATTACTTCGTCTTGATCTTTCGCAGATACAAATTCTGTCGTATCTTTATCTATAACCTTTGCCATATTCTTGGGAAAAGTGTCTTTTTGTTTTAGATATGGAATTAAATCTAATTTTCTTTTCATATTTACAGAGCCTTTAAAAGACAGTCCCATAAACGTTGAATTTTTTTCATATGCCTCTCTAGCCATTCTCAAAGAAAAAAAGCATCCAGCTAGCACAATAGCCAATTGTGATGAGAGAACTATGATGGTTTTAAACAATAAAGACGTTTCAATAAACATTAAATCAACCTTAGCATAATGATTTGAATTGTGTTTATTTTTTACATATAGATTATGAATAATCTTTCATAAAATATGCAACCGAATGGTCTGCGAATGAATGTTCACCAACTTTATAAAACCCAAAATTCTCATGAAAATAGATTGAAGCTTGATTTAAAGGAACAGTATTCACTTCACAGCATAAAGGAATTTTCTTATCTTCAGCTATGGTACTTATTAAATTATATAAGTTTCTTCCAATTCCTTTTCTTCTAAACTCTTCTTTTACTGCAATTCGATCTATATATAAAAATTTAGATTGATTTTTAGAAAAAAAATTATAATTTTTTGAGTTATATTCTGACCCCTCTCTAAAGCAAATCATAAATCCAATAATATTGCCGTCACAAGAAATATAAAAATTATTTGAGCTGAGTTTAATTAATTGCTTAAGGTACTCAACAGAAAAAAGACTTCCAACCTCAGGAGTATGTTCTTGATTAAACTTATATATTTCATTAAAAAAACTATTGGATATTTGGGATGGAAACTCTGAAACCTTAAATTTAGAATTTAAGCTCATCTATTTCTGTTTCTATGAATTGGAATGCAAATCAACTATGGCTTGATTAATCTTCTTTAGAGGTTCGGCAATAAATAATTCTTTTGTCATCGTATAACTAGGGTGTCCCATTGTGGCTAAGTCTTTGGCTTTTTCATTTATAGTTTTTGCTAGGTCATCAGGTGAAACAATTTCGTCAAGAAGGCCAGCCTCTAAGGCTTTATCAATACTATACATTTCAGCACCAAGAATAGCCCTATACTTATGAGATTGGGCCACTCTAAATTTAATCAATTCTAATATAGGATCAGGAATTACCATATTGGTTCTCATCTCATTGGCCCCAATCATAAAATCACCCTTAACGCCTATCCTATAATCACAACAGCACAATAAAAAAGTTCCCAAAGCAATTCCATGTCCTGAGCACGCAGCAATTACAGGCCTTGGAAATGAAAAAATTCTTGCTAGCAATTTAAAAGCAGCCGTGGACATTTCTATGATTTTATCTGTATCACCGCTTTGAATAGTTTTTAAGTCCAATCCAGCTGAAAACATTCCTTCTTTGCCAGTAATTATTAAGCAGCCTTCCTCAGTCGCCACTTCATCTAAGCATTGATTAATATCTTGTGACATCTTTGAAGAAAAAACGTTTGCTTTTCCGTCATCAAGTGTAATTGTTGATATATTTCCGTCTTTATTAAGGGTTGCTAATTTTTCTGCCATAATATATTAATAATTTAAAAAGAAATTCTAACATGATTAAAAAAATTCTTAAGTACACTCAAAGATTAGTATTAATTGCTTTAGGCATAGCATCTTTATATTTAATAAATTTATTTTTTATGAAGCCTTTCTCAATTGATCATTATTTAGGCAAAGAGCTTGTATTCGATTTAACCGAATCTCCAGAAGAACTTACATATTTTGGGGTTTTAGACAGCTTTAATTGGCTAACTAGGCACAATTCTAAGTTATCAATTCCACAAGATGATGATATAGAGAATGAGATCAAACATTTAGAAAAAGTTATCAAAACTCTATATAAATACGATGATTCAAGACTATCAGATATACAAAAAAATACTAAAAAAATAGCAATATTTGATTATGAAAACCAATTAAAGGAACTCCAATATTTCCCATATTTGGATTATCCCCTGAATCAAATTGGTGGCATTCATCTAAATTTGATTGAATTCATGAATAGCGTTCATCCAATAAGATCAAAGTCTGAAGCTAATGACTTTATTAAACGAACAGATTTAGTAAAAGAGGTTTATCAAGGAACTTTAAATCATTTAAAAGATCAAGCTGAAAATGGAATCTACCCTCCAGAATTTGTTTATGGCCACGTAATAAATCAACTCGATGAATTTATAAACGTTTCAATTAGTGAGCATCCTTTATACAAACAATTTATGTTAAAAATTGAGGAATTAAAATTAAGTAATGATGAGGTTGATTATCTAGAAGGAGAAATAAAAAGATCAATAAATGAAAGTGTCACTCCTGGATTTAAACTTCTGAGAAATTTTATGGCGAGTACTCAAAAAAATGCTAATAAAAATCATGGGATATGGTCTCAACCAGGCGGAGATGAATACTATAAATTAAAAATTAGAACTTTTACTACTACAGATTACTCACCAGAAGAAATACATCAAATGGGTTTAAATGAAGTAGAAAGAATTTCTTCAAGAATGAGAGAGATTCTTACATCACTTGGTTATGACGAAAATAAAAGTGTTGGTGAATTAATGAATGAATTAAATGAAAACCCAGATTTTCTTTATGCAGATACTCCAAATAGAAAAGAAATTGTGGTTAATGATTATACGGAGATGGTTAATGAAGCTATAAGAGTTATGACTAACTATTTTCATACGATGCCAAAATCTGAAGTCATAGTTAAGGCTGTACCAGAATATTCGGAACAAAATGCAGCTGGAGGATATTATCAATCTCCCGCTCTTGATGGAAGTAGGCCTGGAGTATTTTATGCAAATTTATATGATATAAAACAAACTCCTACTTATAGTATGAAAACATTGGCATATCATGAGGCTACACCAGGCCATCATCATCAAATAGCTCATTCATTAGAAAACGAAGAATTAACCTTATACAGAAGATTTGGTTATTTCACATCGGCCTTTGCAGAAGGATGGGCTTTATATTCCGAAATACTTGCTCTCGAAGTTGGCTTAGCAGAAAATCCATATGATGAGCTTGGAATTTTACAGAGCGAATTATTTCGTGCTAACAGATTGGTTGTTGACACGGGTATGCACTATAAAAGATGGACTAGAGAAGAAGCAATGGACTATATGAAGTCTGTTACTGGCATGTCTGATACTGAAGTAAGGGTTGAAATTGAAAGATATATTGTTTGGCCAGGACAAGCTCTTAGTTACAAGGTTGGAATGATAAAAATTCTTGAGCTTAGAGAAAGAGCAATGAAGGAACTAGGGGATAAATTTAATATTAAAGACTTCCATTCTGCAGTATTAGATCATGGAAATCCTCCTCTATTTATCGTTGAAGAAATGGTAGATAAAATGATAGAGGAAAATCTTAATTAATATTTTTCAGGGTGTTTGGGAGTGAAAACACTATAGTAATCTTTTAGATCCTTAATATCTTTCTCGTTATTGCCTGATGGAGCAAAAGCCTTACCAAGGAGTATCTCTTTTTTAGCAAAATCTAAAGAAGCTAGAATAATTTTAGAATTTAATTCTTTCGAAATTCGTAAAAACCCTGTCTTCCATTCTTTAACCTTTGATCTAGTTCCTTCTGGTGACATCGCAATTAAGGAACCATCGATCTCTTTTATCTGATTTATAGCATCTTGAATAATACCTCCTGGCTTTGATCTATCAACGGGAATGCCTCCCATGTAACGCAGGAAAGCACCTAGGCCATATTTAAAAACGGTGTGTTTTCCAATGAAAGTAATCTTTGCATCTAATCCAGCTACAGTAGCGACTCCAAGAATTCCATCCCAATTAGAAGTATGTGGCGCGACAATAACAACAAGTTTTTGTCCACTTAATTTCTCAGATATTTTCCCACATACTTTCCAGCCAAAAAATGAAAGCACAGCCCTACCAAGCCATTGAAGAGCTTTTGGTCTATGTGCTCGAAAACTAAGAGGAATCTGTGTGTTTGATACGCTATTCATGACTACAAATTATTTTTACTCAACTTATCCTTTATAAAGTAAGGTAAATATATTGAATAACAGACTATGACTGCAAGTATGTATATGTCTATCATATGGAAAGGTGCCTCTCTCATAAATCCTGTAACATTAAGTCCAGGAGGTTTTTCAATCACATACCAGTAGTTTGCTGGAGCGCCAAGCAAATAATTTATTGGATACATTAAAAATAATAATATTGATAAAACAAATAATACTCTATGAACATCCTTTAATTCAGGTCTTTGATTATCAATAATCATCGCATAAGTAACACCAAGCAATATCATCGAATGCCCAATCATATGTCGAACATAATCAATATGTGGAAAATTATATAGGACGTCTGGAGTTAATATCGCCATTCCTGCTCCTGAAATACCAGCAAAAAAAGCAAATAAAAAGAATTCTCTCCTTTGAGTTAATAGGTAAATAATAATTGAGGCAGAAGAGAAATCACAAAGATGCAATGGCAAACCTAATTTCCACTCTTGCATATAGCCCTCTCTATATAAATCCATTCCCTGATTAACTAATATGAGAGAAATAATTATAAATATAAGAGTCTTTTTTGAAGAACTTGTTTTGTCAACAAAGATCCTTGGTAAATAAATTATGATCGCAATACATAATATTGTAAAAAATATATGGGATGGACTTAAGATATTAAAATCAGTCATTTTTTATAATCTATGAATAAACTTTTCCAAAGTCATTATCAAGAAAATCGTTCCAAGATAAAGATTCTTGCTTTGTAAAACCTTTGCTATGTATTTTTCCATCTAAGTACATTTTTAAAACACTGCAAACTCCAGATGCCGTGGTTATTTGTATAGCACTAAATTTTTCATCTCCATAGATTTTTCTTAAATAGGTTTTCTCTTGAAGAACTCCATCAATTAATCCAATAACTTTTACAAAAAATATTATTACGTCGTTCTTTGTTCTTGGGACTTCTTTATCAAATAATTTTTCAAGGACATCTTTATTCTTTTTTAGATGCAAGTCATTAAATAAAAACTTCATGTGATTTAAATGTCCTGGGTATCTAATGGTCTTGTATGAAAGATTCTGAACTTCATTTTCATAGGTCTCACACATTGTTGCGCATCCCCCACTGGTATTAAAAGCCTCAAAGCTTTCTCCTTCAATAACAATTTTCTCAGCTCCTTCTAATGGCATTAATTTAATAGACTTTCCTTCATAAATTGCATCAGCCTCATTACAATATTCATTTATTAACCCATTTGTTGACCAACTTAAATAATAGCTCATCTCATTTGTTGTAAATCTTGGCAATGCTCCAACCCTCATTAATACCTCATTTACACTATCAAATTGTTCCATCATGCCTGCTGCACAAATATTAATAGCGCCTGGTGCAAGTCCACATTGTGGCATCAAAATATTTTCTGACTTAAGCGACCTTATAAATTCGGTTGTTTCAACATCTTCTGTTAAATCAAAATACCCTATGCCCTCTTTAGCAGACACACTGGCAATATTTTTATTTACCGCGAAAGGTCCAGCCGATATTACTGCATCAGCCCCTTTAAGAAAATCATTAACTTGAGAAATGTCATTTGCATCAAATCCATCTTCTATATC
>Ga0209036_1001142_pt1 | contig 11392 bp, 9 predicted proteins | sample MarorgKNORR_S2LV_3_FD_188222 | JGI IMG/M metagenome (GOLD analysis project Ga0209036, IMG submission 188222) | Marine microbial communities from the Southern Atlantic Ocean, analyzing organic carbon cycling - DCM_A/KNORR_S2/LV (SPAdes) (version 2) | ecosystem: Environmental > Aquatic > Marine >... | reverse complement strand
GCCCTCCAATAAAAAGAATACTAATTAACCATATCAAGATCACATCAGCACCCCTAAAATTAATAAAACTATCAGACCTACCGCGAGACTTAATGCGTACCAGCGCAAATGCCCTGTTTGAGTTCGCACCACATAATTGTTGGTTACTCTTGAAAGCATCACAATCAATCCGTAAAACTTATCAATGAGATCTGCCTGATTTATCCGAGATAGCCAAATAAATGGAAATACGAAGACTCGGTCATATAACCAATCCATACCCCATCCACTGTTCCAAAACTTGTGGAGCTTTTGAGCGAATAAACTAGACATAAGCTTCTCGATAGACCATGCCTTCGAATAAAAAAACATATAGCTTATGAAGATGCCAATTAAAGGAACAGCAATCATAAAACCATGCACGAGAGCAGAAACATGGTGCTCTGCATGCGCTCCTTCATGACCGAAGACAGCATCCACCGGGACGGTAATAAAACCCCCAACTAATGACAAAATCATTAGGAGGATTAATGGGCCGTTCATGTGCCAACCCCCAACTTCCTTCTCCGGAAAGTGACCCTGGTTTTCCCCATAAAAAACGATAAAAAATAAACGGAAAGTGTATATGCCTGTGAACAAAGCGCCGAGTACCCCACCTAGCCATAAAAGGGTACCAACCCCTTCCAACTCTAACGCGGCCAGAAGTATTTCATCCTTACTAAAATAACCTGAAGTATAAGGGAACGCAGTGAGCGCGAGAGATCCAATCAAGAAAGACGCAAAAGAAACGGGTAGTGCTTTACGCAACCCACCCATTTTAAAAATACTTTGCTCGTGGTGCACAGATAGTATAACGGTTCCCGATGCGAGAAAGAGTAATGCCTTAAAAAAGGCATGCGTCATTAAATGAAAAATAGCGGCCGACCAGGCGCCCACACCCAGACCTAAGAACATATAACCTATTTGGCTAACGGTAGAAAAGGCTAAGATACGTTTAATATCCGACTGAGTTAACGCGGTGAAGCCTGCCATCAACAGTGTAATAAGCCCTATCCATGCCACCAGCAATTGCACACTGGGCGCTATTTCGAACAAGACATGAGTTCTTGCAATCAAGTAAACCCCGGCCGTGACCATCGTGGCAGCGTGAATAAGTGCACTAATTGGAGTAGGCCCAGCCATCGCGTCTGGCAACCAAGTCTGTAAAGGTAATTGCGCGGATTTTCCAACCGCGCCTCCAAGTAAGAGCAAGGAGGTTGCTACGGCAAGATTGCTACCCACTTGCCACTCTAACTCCGCACTGTGCAGCAGGTCTTGAATATTTAATGTACCCAGCTGCGCAAAAAGCAAGAACAATCCAATCGCCATAGATGTGTCCCCAACTCGAGTCACGATAAAGGCTTTCCGAGCTGCATAGCCATTCTCTGGTTTTGTGTACCAAAAACCGATCAAAAGGTAACTACAAAGCCCAACTCCTTCCCAACCCAAATAGAGAACGACAAGATTATCGCCCAAGACCAACATAAGCATGGCTGCAACAAAGAGATTCATATAGGAAAAAAAGCGACTGTAACTTGGATCATCAGCCATATAGCCCGTCGCATAACTGTGAATTAGAAACCCAACTCCTGTAATGACCAGCATCATTACCAAGGACAAACCATCAAGATAAAAACTAAACCCTGGGTTAAAGTTTCCTACAGACATCCACGTCCAAACCTGCTTTACAAAATAATCCTCGCCTGAAAGCAGGAATTCATAGGCAATAAAGAGTGCGACCACAAAAGAAAGACCAACGCTACCGGCACCAACAAACGCCACTGCCCGCTTCGGAAGGCTGCCAGCAGTGATTACCAGCACCAAGAAGCCCAATAAAGGAAACGTAGGTAATAACCAAATCAATTCTTGCATTTACAGAGTCTCCCTACCCCTTCATCTCACTAAGAACATCAATGTCTATGGTCTTGAATTGGCGAAACATTTGAAGGATCAACCCTAAACCTACGGCAACCTCAGCAGCAGCCAACGTTAGTATCATTATAAACATCACCTGCCCGTCAGCTTGCTCCCACCGAGACGCCGCCACAATAAACGCAAGAGCACTTGCGTTTAGCATGATTTCTAAAGACATGAGAACAAATACAACATTTCGCCGAGTTAGTACCCCTATCAAACCTATGACGAAAAGGACAGAAGCGAGGATAAGACCGTGTTCCACTGGTATCGCGCCCATTATATTTTTATACCCATTATTCTTAGTTATATCTTTATTTTGATTTTGCCAAGTGATACGCCGCTACTAACCCTGCGAGCAGCAGTATAGAAGCCAATTCAACAGCTAAAACATAGGGGCCAAACAACAGGGAACTGACCTCCATAACTCCAACTTGCTCTGGAATAATATCGTAATCAAGATCACCAATAACGCTAATGAGCTGGACAAGAAGTACTCCTGACAATAGCGACGGTAAAATCCAGCCTCTAGGTGTCAACCAAGACCTCTCTTCATCTCTCGTATGTTGCCCTAAATTCAGCATCATGATCACGAAAAGGAACAACACCATAATCGCACCGGCGTAGACAATCGCCTCAAGCATTGCAGCAAAAGGAGCTCCAAGAACATAGAAAATTACTGCGACAGATAGCAAAGAGACAACCATATACAGAAGTGCATGCACAATATTTGTCTGCAAGACCACTGCGAGAGTCGAAATCACCGCTATTACGCCCGCTATGTAAAAAAGTGCGATCACGGTAGTAAACTCCTGACATCAACAGGAACCGCCTCGTTCAAGGCTTCACCTTTGTCTTTCCCTTCAATCTTCTTGCCGGCAACTCGATAGAAATTGTAATCGTGGTACTTTCCTGTGCCGTCAATCAACAAATCTTCTTTTTCCCATACCATGTCTTGCCTGACGTACTCGGCCATCTCAAAGTCAGGTGTCAATTGAATCGCGTTAGTAGGGCATGCTTCCTCGCAAAATCCGCACATGATGCAACGGGAAAAATTAATTCGGAAAAACTCGGGGTACCATCGCCCATCATCCATTTCTCCCTTTTGCAATGCGATACAGTCAACCGGGCAAGCGACTGCGCATAAATTGCATGCAACGCACCTCTCTTCGCCATCTGGATCTCGACTTAAGATAATCCTGCCGCGCCACCTTGGGAACATGTACGGCTGCTGGTCAGGATATTCCACAGTATCTTTTTTCTTAAACAGCTTAACGAAAACCATCCAAAGGGTTCTCACCTGACTTAGCAGCGTATCTGCAACCAACTTGATCATAAACTCTCCGAACCTAAATACTTAAATACGCAAGTCAAACACTCAAAATTAACGCACCAGTTATCAAAAGATTAACAAGTGACAGCGGTAGTAGAAACAACCACCCATAAGTCATCAGCTGGTCATATCTCGGCCTGGGAACTGCCGCTCGCATTAATATAAAAAACGAAACAAAGCTTAGGGCTTTTATTACAAACCACAATATAGGAGGCAGGAATGTCGGACCCAACCATCCACCGAAAAACAACACGGTTATTAACGACGAAATCAAAACCAAACCGACATATTCCGCAACAAAAAACATTCCAAACTTCATGCCGGAGTATTCAGTGTGATACCCAGCGCATATCTCTTGTTCTGCCTCGGGAATATCAAAGGGCAGTCTGTGACTTTCAGCCACCCCCGCAATTAGAAATATCACGAAACCAACAAATTGCGGAACGATGTACCATCCATCAACCTGGGCTTCCACGATATCTCGAAGATTAAAACTACCAGTGAGTGCTACAACACCTAACAACGAGATACCCATAAAAACTTCATAACTTATCATTTGAGCAGCTGCTCTAAGACTTCCCAGCAAAGCGTACTTATTATCGGACGAAAGCCCTCCAAGCATAACGCTGTAGGCTCCCAGCGAAGCCATAGCGAGAACAAAGAGAATCCCTATATTAGAGTCAATCACTCCCACGTTTGGGGAAAACGGTATAACCGCGAAGCTTAAAAGCACCACGCTCATTATGATTCCCGGTGCTACAACAAAACTAAATTTATCTGCAAATGGTGGTATCCAGTCTTCCTTAGTAAAAATTTTGATCATATCAGCCACCACCTGAAGCGACCCTTGCCAGCCAACACGATTAGGGCCTAAACGCTCTTGCCAAAATCCCAGTAAGCGTCTTTCAAAGGTAATAAGCAGCGCCGCGGTTATAATTACAACACCCAGGATAAGGCCAATCGCCAAAGGAGAGCCAATGGAAAGATCCATACCTAATAGCCCTCCTCATGCAAGTCACTCACTATGAGGTTTCCTAGTCCTCTTCGAGTTGAACTTGCTACTTTATGTAATTGGACTGTTTCACCTAACGCATAGCGATCGATTTCGTTTTCGCCGCAGTATAATGCCACCGTTCCAGCTTTGATTTTTTTTCGAATCACGACGGAGGCAACACTACCGTTCCCATCCACGCTCACACTATCGCCCTGCGACAATCCCAAAGATTCTGCATCCACCAATGATATTCCAACGTAAGGGTCTACCATTCTTTTCTGTATGGTTTTAGATTTTGCGCTCAACTCGCCGCTGCCAAAAATTTGATGCGCTAAAGCTACCTCTAATTTGCCCTCAGAATTCTTAGTGCCTGAAGCAGTTTCTAAATAGATGCCTGACTGGTTCCGTTCCAACAGCAATTCCCCAGTGCTGCCCTGCTTCAGATCACCATTAACTTCTTCCTGAAACTTACTAATCGATTGATTAGAGTTCCAAGATGGAGACCAAGGCGCCCCCAAAATCGATGCATCCTTAGCCGCAGGCATTCCTTCCATCGAGAATGAGAGTACCGACTCATCATCGACTGGTTGCTTCGGTTCATGAACATTTAGATTGGCTCTCATTGCCGTGCGTCCACTGTACCTGTGAGACTGCCTAGGTACCTGCATACCCGAAATGACTGCAGACATATCCGGTCTGAGGGATTCAATTCGCTGAAACTGATCAGACGAACTCACCAAACGCTCGCTTAAAGAACCAATACTTTCATCACCCCGGTCTGACAGCCAGCGCCACGATGGAAGCGCGCCCGCCTTATTTTGGTGGACCTGGTAACTGACTTGCGCCCTCCCCTCATAGTTTAAGTAAGTCGCTTCATGCTCTGAAAACGAGGTTGCCGGCAAGACTAGTGTCGCCTTTTCCATGGTTCTAGTTGGCAACTGATCAATCACCAGTAGAGATTCTGCTTGCTCTAATGCCTCGCTAACTTGCGCATGAGCCGCTCTCCGATAAAGGTCGTTTTCTAAAACGATAAGCTTAGTTGCTTTGCCTTTTTTTAGTTTATCCAACGCGCAACCTAAGGTATTTTCTTTCTTAACTAACATACCCATTCCAAAAGTATTGACCTCTGGAACAGTTAAACATAAGTCAATAATCTCCTGACGATTCTCGTTTAGGGCCCTTGCTATGTTCGCTGCCGCTTTTATATAGTCAATACACCCTGCCGAGCCACCCGCTATAATTAAAGGTCTTTTGGCCCCTACCAAGTTTTTCGCTATCTGCTCTACCCTAGGGTCCTCACTCGTAACAATTGGAGCTTTCCCTGAGATATTATTTGCAATAGCGCCGGCGACAGCAACCAGCTCAGATGGTGACCCGATCACTAACTCTGAAGAAATATCATCGAGGCGTGTCGCATACGGATTTAAAATTGCTAGGGGGCTGCGGTCATGTTGCGCAAGCTCTCTGACTGCCGCATCCTGCCATGCTGGAATCCGAGCCCCTTTGGCTAAGTCAATGGCACGATTTCTGACGGATTGCCGAAGAGCCAGGGCAATCCTTGGCGAAGTATTCGTCACATCCTCCCCAACTACAACAACAGCATCAGCAAGCTCTATTTCTCTGACAGAGGGAGTCCGGAACGCGGAATCTTGGGCAAGTGCAATTGTTAACTGAAGCGCTTCGTGATCTAAATCTGACACACCCGAGTAAAAATTTTCTTCTCCAACCAATTCTTTGAGTGCAAAATTTGACTCATTGCTCGCTCGTGGGCTTCCAATACCTATGACTTCGCCGCTCTTAAATTGAGCTAGTTCGTTCTCTACATCTCCTTCTTCATTTGAATGTAATGTAATTCGTTCGGGGCTGTTAACATAATCAAAACCGAAGCGCCCTCTATCACAAATAAAATATCCGTTAATGTCAGAATTATAGCGGTTAACTATCCTTCTGAGGGACCCATATCGCTCACCTGGCGTTATGTTACAGCCTGTGCCACATCCGGCGCATATACTTGGCGCGGTTTGCAGGTCCCATTTGCGCGTATAGTGCTCGCTGAATGCTTTGTCAGTAAATACCCCGGTAGGACAAACTTCTACTAAATTCCCGCTAAATTCATTCTCCAATACCCCCTCCTCGTACCTACCAAAGTAAGTATGATGGTGGGAAGCTTGCGCAGACAAGTCAGTCCCGCCCGCGTAGTCATCGTAGAATCTTACGCAGCGATAACAAGTTATACAGCGATTCATCTCATGGTTTATGAAAGGGCCAAGGTACTGATTACGGTGAGTGACCTTCTTTTTGTCATAACGCCGATAGTTGTGCCCAGACATTAGTGTCATGTCTTGAAGATGACACTCCCCCCCTTCTTCACAAACTGGACAGTCATGAGGGTGACTGATCATCAGGCTTTCTATCACGCGCTCCCTCATATCTTTTGCTTGCTCATCTTCTATAGAAACTATGGTTCCTTCCGCCGCTGGGGTCATGCAAGCCATCACAATAGTGCCGGATGTATCTTCAGAATCGCGATACTGTTTGACTGCACACTGTCGGCAAGCACCGACCGAGCCCAGACAAGGGTGCCAACAAAAGTATGGAAGGTCTAACCCCTTCGACAGACACTCTTGCAATAGATTGTTATCGGGATTAACTTCATATTCCACCCCGTCTACAACAACTTTCGCCATCACCTACTCCAGTCCAAGCACATTATTTAGAGATCTATACGTTTGGTTCTATTCTTTTATCAACTTCTCAAAATCTTCAGCAAAATACTTCAATCCACTACCTAACGGCGCAGTCGCACCTGGCGCAAGAGCGCAAAACGTTCGTCCTGGCCCCATATACTCCACATGCTCATGGAGTATTTGTAAATCTTTCCTTGTTCCTTGACCTTTGCAAAACTCATCAAAAATAGCTACCACCCATGGCAAGCCGTCTCGGCAAGGCGTACAAAACCCGCACGATTCGTGTGAGAAAAAACGCATGAGATTGCCGATCATTCCTACCGGGCAAGTCTCATTATCCAACAAGATCATTGTCCCAGTCGCCAATCGACTACCCGCCTTTGCGATGTCGTCATAGTCTAAGTTGGTGTCGAGATGCTCTGGCAGCATAAAATCGGTCGAACCACCCCCAGGAAGGAAACCACGGAGTTCCAATCCATCCCTCATTCCCCCGCCATATTCCTCTAAGAGTTCCCGAATGGTGATTCCTAAAGGTAACTCCCAGCACCCCGGGTTCTTAACCTTGCCACTAATCCCGAATAATTTAGTACCATGATCTTTGCCCTGGGTTAGGCTCTGATACCAATCGATCCCGTATGTGAAAATTCCCGGTAAATTGCAAACCGTCTCCACATTATTAACAATTGTTGGCTTACCCCACAGGCCACTAACTTGAGGAAATGGAGGTTTCGAACGAGGGTTAGCCCGCTTTCCCTCTAAGGCATTCAGCAAAGCAGTTTCTTCACCGCATATATAGCGACCAGCACTAGTATGTACAATGATGTCCAAATTAAATCCGGTTCCTAGTATATCCTTACCCAAATATCCTTTATCGTAGGCCTCAGATATCGCTTTTTTTAAGGCTCTTTCGGCTGTCTTGTACTCTCCACGCAAGAATATATATGCCGTATCAGCCTGGATAGCAAAAGCACCGATAATTATCCCCTCTATTAATAGATGAGGGTCTCCTTCCATTAACAGTCTATCCTTAAATGTCCCGGGCTCCATTTCATCTGCGTTAACCACAAAATACTTTTGCTTTTCAGAATCTTCTCCCTGGGGAACAAAGCTCCATTTCAATCCAGTAGGAAATCCAGCACCCCCTCGGCCCTTCAGTCCTGAATCTTTTGTTTGCTGCAATACATCAGCAGGCGTCATGCCTTTTGCAATGCTTCTGATACTTTGATACCCATCGCTAGTTTCATAGCTAGTTATCTCCAGCGGGGGTCTGGTCATATCGATATTTTTTGTGAGTGGTTTTGCTATCACGATTAATCCATTGATTCTTTCTTGCTTCTATAGTTAGAAATTATCTCATCAATTTTTCCGTCGGTGAGATTACGATGAAGATCATCTCCGACCATCATTACCGGCGCCTTATCGCAGTCCCCCAAACAAGGGACTGGTAAGAATGTGAATTTACCATCTTCACTAGTCTCACCGAAATCCACTCCCAGTCTCTCATTGATATGAGACCTAATCGACTCACAACCCATAACCCAGCAGCTGACACTATTGCAGAATAAAATCACGTTCTCACCAACCGGCTGGCGATAGACTAAATTAAAAAAAGTAGCCACACTCTCAAGGTCACTGATCGGAATTTCCAGGAACTTAGAAATGGCTTGCATGCTTTCATCTGAAACCCACCCTTGATGCTTTTGCACGATTTTGAGCGCCTCAAGGCCGACGGCTTGTTTGTCGGGATAAAGCTCCATTTCATGCTTAATTTCTTGGACCTCCGCATCACTTAGTGTTCTAGTTTTTGATGCTGAACTTGCAATCAAATTTTCACTCATCGGTCAACATCCGCCATTACAAAATCGATACTTGCAATTATTGCTATAAGGTCTGCAACCATAAAGCCTCGACTTATTTCAGGAATCATTTGGAGATGCGCAAATGACGGGGTTCTGATCCTTGTCCTATAAGAGGTGGTGCTTCCGTCACTCACCAGATAATAACTATTAACCCCTTTGGTTCCTTCTATCGCCATCGTTACCTCTGTAGGCGGTATTACAGGTCCCCAACTGACACTCAAAAAATGATTAATTAGTGTTTCGATATCCTCCATCGTCTTCTCTTTTCGAGGAGGAGTAGTTAATGGATGGTCCGCTTTATAGTCCCCAGCAGGCATATTATCCACACACTGCTTAATGATCCGCAGACTTTGCCTCATCTCTTCGACTCTGACCGCACAACGATCGTAGCAGTCACCGTTAACAGCGATAGGAACATCAAAGTCAAAATTTTCATAACCACTATAAGGTCGATTCTTTCTGAAATCCCACTCAAATCCGGTGGCTCGTAGTCCTGCTCCAGTTACACCCCAGTCAAACGCCTGTTGAGTCGTGTATGCGCCAACCCCTTGGGTTCTCCTCTTCAAAATGCCGTTTCTAAGTACCATTTTGTCATACTCATCTATACGCGGCGGCATAAAATCCAACAATTCTCTAACCCTGCTTTCCCAGCCTGCCGGAAGGTCTTGCGCTACACCACCTATCCGAAACCATCCGGGATGCATTCGCGCACCACAAATAGACTCTATTATGTTAAATATCCGCTCCCTTTCTACAAACATATAGAAAATAGGTGACAGTTGTCCCACATCTTGCGCGAATGTGCCATAAAACAGTAAATGACTACAAATTCTAAACATTTCTGCAAGCATGACACGTATAGTCTTTACTCGCTCGGGCACTTTAATGCCAGCCATTTTTTCTACGGCCATAACGTATGGGAGATTATTCATTACACCGCCCAAATAATCTATTCGATCTGTATACGGAATAAACGTATGCCAGGATTGACGCTCACCCATTTTTTCTGCGCCACGGTGGTGGTAACCAATATCCGGAACTGCATCGACCAGAATTTCACCATCTAACTGAACAGCAATTCGAAACGCCCCATGCACACTAGGGTGGTTAGGCCCCAGATTGAGGAACATAAATTCAGAGTTTTCAGACTTTCGCTTCATCCCCCATTCTTCGGGATTAAAAAGTAAGGCATTTTGCTCTTCTTCTGCCTTGTCATCTTCCAAGGAAAAAGGCTCCATCTCAGTGGCGCGGGCTGGGTGTTCTTTCCGAAGCGCATGGCCCTCCCATGTCGGTGGTAAAACAATCCTATACAAATTAGGATGACCCTCGAAGGTGATTCCGAACATATCCCAAGTCTCTCTCTCATACCAATTCGCCGCGGGCCAAAGTCCCACTATCGTCGGAATATTTAAATCAGAGTTCGACAAAGGAACTTTAATTCGGAAATCTTGATTACCCTGAAAAGACATTAAATGATAGACAACCGAAAAATCAGATTGAGGCTGACCTTCGCGATGGACCCTCACTCGTTCATCAATTGCCGTGATATCAAACAACATCTCAAAACGAGGTTTTGATCTATCACGAAAATAAGTCAGAATTTGTAAAAGATTTTGCCTATCAATCCAAATTGTCGGAATACCATCACAGGTTTCCTGCCATGCTAGGATATGCTGACCAAACTCTTCGCGAAGCCCTATGAGTAGCCCGGACTCATGCTCAGTAACAAACGTTTTTTTAGTAGCGGCTTCCATAAAATTCTATTTGAGTATTACTTGGACAATTCCTATATCATTTCGGTTGAGGCCAACATTTACACTTCATCCGGCGAACGAAGCTCAGTCGCGGCGATTCGTTCGGGCCCTCTTACTTTCCGTTGTACCGGATGAGACTCCTTTTGAATAATGCCTTGTTCATTGATCATCCAGCTTAAAGGTCGTCGTTCGCGACCTATGGACTCTTGAAGCAGAATCAATCCTTGCAACAAGGCCTCTGGTCGTGGCGGACATCCGGAAACATACACATCAACTGGCAAAAATTTGTCAACCCCTTGAACTACAGAGTAAATATCGTACATACCACCTGAATTTGCGCAGGAACCCATCGAAATTACCCATTTTGGTTCTAAGAGCTGATCGTAAAGAAGCCTGACAACTGGCGCCATTTTTCTGAAAACGGTGCCTGCGATCACGATCATATCTGCCTGCCTGGGTGTACCCCTGATGACTTCCGCTCCGAAACGGGCTAAATCGTGGCGTGCCGTAAACGCTGTAGCCATCTCCACATAGCAACAAGACAGACCAAAATTGAAAGGCCATACCGAATTCTTTCGGCCCCAGGCCACCATGTCTTCAAGCTTCGCCATGACGACGTTTTGCCTGATAAAATCATCAACCGTGTTGCCACCTGGTTTAGGAGATGAAGACTCGTCCACGGGTTGTAATTGCCAATTCATAATTGAAATTCCTTTCTGTTCACCACCCCACCCGGGCCCCTGACTTCCTGAAGCTCTCTTCTTTGAACAGGCGTCCGCCAGTCCAGCGCCCCAATACGCCACAGATATACCAGGGCAATAATTAAGATAAAT
>Ga0209036_1001139_pt1 | contig 11419 bp, 9 predicted proteins | sample MarorgKNORR_S2LV_3_FD_188222 | JGI IMG/M metagenome (GOLD analysis project Ga0209036, IMG submission 188222) | Marine microbial communities from the Southern Atlantic Ocean, analyzing organic carbon cycling - DCM_A/KNORR_S2/LV (SPAdes) (version 2) | ecosystem: Environmental > Aquatic > Marine >... | reverse complement strand
CCTGCTCTTTAAATTCTTTAGTGTCTGGAGTTTGATTTACCTTAGTTTCGGTAATTTCTTCAGGCGTGATCTGATCTGATATCTCAGCAATTGATTGACCTACGTTCACTGTGGCCCCAACAGGTGTAATTATTTTTGTTAATGTTCCAGAGGTTTGAGCAGGTATTTCAATCGTAATTTTTTCTGTCTCTATTTCAGCTAAATTATCGCCAGATTTAAAACTGTCACCTTCTTTAATTAACCAAGAGGTCAGTGTTCCCTCAATTATAGACTCGCCAAGCTCAGGTACTGTAATATTTTTCATTATTCTTTTGGTAAGTTTTTAAATTTCATAAAACTGACACCACTTCTTTCTTTTATAACACGTTTTAATGATGATTTAAGAGCTAATTCTTTGATTAGTAACTGATTAGTAATATGTCTTTTTGATATCCCTGTTGCTGGAGCTGCAGCGGCACGCCTTCCGACATAATGAACTTTTTTAGATAAATTGTTTTTAACTAAAACATGTCTGATACGACTTTTAACAAAACTCCATGTTCCCATATTTTTTGGTTCTTCTTGAACCCATAAAATCTCACAATCCTTATGTTTTAATATAACATCCCCTATGGCATCAAAAGGAAACGGATAAATTTGCTCAATACGCACAATTTTTACATCCTTAATTTTATTTTTTGTTCTGAAATCATCTAACTCGTAAAATATTTTGCCTGTGCAAAATATTACTCTTTTAGGATTTTTTATTTCATCCTCTATAATACGATGAAATGATGAACGTCCAGTAAATTCATCAATGGAAGAAACATTGTTTGGATGGCGAAGTGTAGATTTAGGGGTAAATACTATTAGAGGCTTTCTGAAATTTCTATGTATTTGCCTTCGAAGAGCATGAAAGTAGCTCGCAGGTGTAGTGCAATTTAATATCTGAACATTATCTTCAGCTGCCATTTGAAGAAATCTCTCAATTCTTGCACTTGAATGTTCCGGGCCCATGCCCTCATGACCGTGCGGTAAAAGTAAAACTAATCCGCTCATTTGCATCCATTTCCTCTCACTAGAGGTAATAAATTGATCAATTATAATTTGAGCTCCATTAGCAAAATCTCCAAATTGTGCCTCCCATAAAACGAGAGTGTTTGGATCAGCTAATGTGTATCCATATTCAAAACCTAAGACTCCTAATTCTGATAAAAAACTATCAATCACCTCAAATTCTTTTTGGTTTTTAGATATATGATTAAGAGGTATATAGCGCTCTTCGGTTTTTTGATCATAAAAAACAGAGTGTCTTTGGCTAAAGGTTCCTCTTCCTGAGTCCTGTCCAGCAAGTCGAACTCTGTAGCCCTCTTTTAATAGAGCGCCAAATGCCAAAGCTTCAGCAAAAGACCAGTCAATGCCTTTTCCTGAATTGATTGAGTTCAATCGAGATTTATTAAACTTTTCTAATTTTGGATGAAGGTTGAATCCTTTTGGGGTCTGAGAAATTTTTAAACCAATATCTTTTAAAGACTTTTCTGACTCTGCTGTTCTTCCTCTTCTCAGAGGGTCTTTTGGGGCACGACTTAATCCACTCCACTGTCCGCCCATCCAGGATTTAGTTTTTAGCTTATAATTTTTTGCTTTTTCAAATTTTTTTTCAAGATCCGACCATATTCGATCTTTGATAAAATCTACCTGTTTTGTATTAACTATTTCTTGATTTATAAGTTTGTCGGCATAGATACTGGCAACAGTTTTTTTCTTTTTAATGGTTTGATACATTAATGGTTGAGTAAATGAAGGTTCATCACCCTCGTTATGTCCATGTTTTCTGTAACAAAACATATCTACGAGTGTATCTTTTTTAAATGTATTTCTAAATTCTGTTGCAGCTCTTGATGCTAAAACCACTGCCTCTGGATCATCTCCGTTAACATGCAAAATAGGAGATTGAACAACTTTTCCTATTTCTGATGAATAAGGAGCTGATCTACTGTACTGAGGGCTTGTTGTAAATCCAATTTGATTGTTAATAATAAAATGAATTATTCCGCCAATTCTGTATCCATTTAATTGAGACATTGTGAAAGTTTCAGCAACAATACCTTGTCCAGCTATTGCTGCATCACCGTGAATTAATAGTCCTGAAACTTTTGAATTATTTTTATCTTGAATAATAGTCTGTTTAGCCCTTATTTTCCCAGCAACTACTGGATTTACTGCCTCTAAATGTGAGGGGTTTGCTGCCATACTCACATGAATTATATTTCCTCCAAAACTTCTATCAGAGCTTGCACCTAGGTGGTACTTAACATCACCCGATCCTTGATCGCTAAGAGCATTTTCTCCACCGTGAATAAACTCACTAAAAATTTGAACATGCGGTTTTTTTACAATATTTGCCAAAATATTCAGTCTTCCTCTATGTGCACACGCAAAAGAAAAATCTTCAACGCCATATTCTGATGATCTTTTTAGGATCTGTTCTAGTGCTGGTATTGTTGACTCAGCTCCTTCAAGTCCAAATCTCTTTGTGCCTCTATACTTCGTATCTAAAAATTTTTCAAAATATTCGGCATTAATTAATCTCTCCAATATTGTTCTTTTACCCTTAGGGGTTAAAAGCATATCTTTTTTTTCTTCAATTCTATCTTTTAACCATTTGTATTCCTCAGCAGATTGAATGTGTTTATATTCGATTGCTAAAGTTCCAGAATATATACTCTGAAGTTTTTCGAAAACTTCTCTTACAGTTGCCTTCTGAAAACCCAAATAACCAAATAAGAAAATTTTACGATCATAATCCTTTTCTTGAAAACCATAATACTCTGGATCTAAACCTGATGGGCTATTCTTAATCATTAAACCTAAGGGGTCTAAGTCTGCAATAAGGTGACCAATTTCTCTGTAGGCTCTGATCATCATCACTAGTCTCATAGAGTCAGTGATTGCTTGATCAATTGAGGTTTGATTGAAGTCTTTATCTCTTGAGGTTTGTGACCAATCAATTTTTTGATAGTCTGCTAAAATAGAAATTTCTTCTGGCGCGAGAGTATTAAAAAAATCATGCCAACTTTTATCAACAAGACTAGGGTCTTTTATGTAATCTTTATAAATAGAAATAACTTGGGAAACATTATTGGTTGTGAGAAATGAATTATAAGATCTCATTAATAAGATAATGTATACGCTTATCTCATAAAAATGTCATTTTATTTTTAATTATAAAAGGTTGTCGACTGCTGATACTAATCCCTGAACGGATTTAACAGATTTTTTTAGCATTAGCTTTTCTTTAGAGGTAAGTTTTACCTCAATAATTTTTTCAATTCCTTTTTTCCCAATAATTGTAGGAACGCCCATATACATATTGCTAAGACCATATTGACCATTAATAAAAGCTGCGCAGGGTAATAGTTTTTTTTGATCAAACAAAAATGCCTCTGCCATCTGAATGGCCGAACTAGCAGGTGCATAAAAAGCAGATCCTCTTTTAAGTAATTTCACAATTTCTCCTCCACCCATTCTTGTTCGATTAACTATTTTCTCAATTTTTGAGAAAGGAAAATTTTTAAGTTTAAGGAAATCCATTAAGGGCACGCCTCCAATTGTTGTATAGTTGATGAGTGGAACCATATCATCTCCATGTCCTCCTAGTACAAATGTTTCAACGTCATTCACAGAAACGTTCAAAGCATCTGATAAAAAATATTTCATTCGAGAGGAGTCCAGTACTCCTGCCATTCCTACACACATATTTTTAGGAAGTTTTGAATATTTTTGAAGCACATATACCATTGCGTCTAAGGGATTTGTAATACATATAACAAATGCTTTTGGGGCGAATTTTTTAATATCTATGGCTATTTTTTTTATTATTTTTCCATTGGTCTCTAAAAGATCATCTCTGCTCATTCCAGGTTGACGAGGTAAACCAGCAGTTATGATAATGACATCAGATCCTTTCATTTTGGAAAAGTCATTTGTGCCCTCTATCGATCCTGTAAAGCCTTCAACAGCAGAAGATTGGCTGAGATCTAAAGCTTTTCCTTGGGGCATACCACTTACAACATCTATTAGCGTTACGTCTCCGAGTTTTTTTATAGCTGCTAAATGTGCGAGAGTACCGCCAATGTTTCCAGCACCGATTAACGAAATTTTATTCACTTATTTATCCATTTTGGATATTTCATGTTTTATTTCAGCTATTGCTTTAGCTGGGTTTAACCCTTTCGGACAAGAGTTGGTACAATTCATGATAGAATGACATCTATATAGTTTAAGACTATCATCCAGCTCATTCAACCTTTCTTTTTTCTCTTCATCCCTGCTATCTTTTATCCAACGGTTTGCTTGAAGCAATACAGCGGGTCCTAAATATTCATCTTCATTCCACCAATAGCTTGGACAAGAGGTACTACAAGAAAAGCACATTACACATTCCCATTTGCCATCTAGCTTATCTCTATCTTCGACTGACTGTATATTTTCTCTTTCATTATTTGGAGATTTTTTATTTAACCATGGCTTTATAGATTTAAATTGTTCAAAAGCTTTTTTCAAATCTACTACTAAGTCTTTTAAAACTTTCATATGAGGAAGAGGATAAATATTAATTTCATCAGAACATTCCTCTATATGTTTCTGGCATGCAAGTGTGTTGACACCGTCTATGTTCATTGCACATGATCCACAGACACCTTCTCTACATGATTTTCTAAAAGTTAGACTTGGATCAACCTCAGCTTTAATTTTGTTTAATATATCCAAAACCATCGTCCCTGCTTTAGCTACATCAATTTCAAATCGATCTATTTGAGGGGGGCTACCTTCTTCACCAGACCATCTGTAAACATTAATGATCCTGATATCATGGTTTTGTTGAGCCTGCTCATCAATAAGATCTACATTGGAATATGATTTTCCTTTAACTGGAACTGAGTTTTTAGGAAGAGTGAGTTGAACCATTTAGTAAACCCTTACTTGTGGAGGTATAACAGAAATTTGATTGCTTAGTGTCGTCATTCTTACGGGCCTATGAGTGACCTTATAATCTGTAGCATCTCCCCAAAAAAGTGTATGTTTAAGCCAATTTTCATCATCTCTTTCTGGGAAGTCTTCTCTTGCATGAGCGCCTCTGCTTTCAGTTCTTTGTTCTGCTGAAACACCAACACTACCAGCGACCTGCATTAAGTTATGAAGCTCTAAAGCTTCAACTAAGTCTGTATTAAAAATGTCTGACTGATCTTTAACTTTAATATGTTTAAGATCTTGGGACATTGAGGCCAATTCATCGTTGCCCAGTTTTAAAGTTTCGCTCTCTCTGTAAACACCAAATCTTTTCTGGACAGTTTTTTGCATCTTTTCTCTCAACTCTCCAACTGACACATCGCCTTTATTATTTTTGATTGACTCAAGTCTTTCTATTATTAAATTTGTTTGTGACTGGGATGGCATCCTCAATGACTCGTTACTATCAATGACTTGTCCTGCCTGTATGGCTGCACCTCTTCCAAAAACAACAAGCTCTGCTAGAGCATTTGTTCCAAGTCTATTTGCTCCATGAACTGACGCGCATGCTGCTTCACCAATTGCCATTAATCCCTCACATACTTCTTCTGTATTAGAGTCATTAGGTTTCAAAACTTCTGCTTTGAAATTAGTTGGGATTCCTCCCATACAATAATGAACAGTTGGAATAACTGGAATTGGCTCTTTAGAAATATCTCTTCCACAAAATGCTTTAACTGACTCAGATATACCAGGTAATCTTTTAGCAAGCATATCAGCATCAAGGTGCTCTAAATGAAGATTTATATAATCTTTATTAGGACCACATCCTCTGCCAGCACTGATCTCCTTACTTATAAATCTTGAAATAACATCTCTAGCTGCAAGGTCTTTGGCATTTGGGGCATATTCAAGCATAAATCTTGTACCCTCATTATTTTTTAAAATACCACCCTCACCCCTAGCTGCTTCTGATATTAAAACACCCACACCATATATTCCAGTGGGATGAAACTGAATAAACTCCATATCAGACAAAGGAAGTCCTGCCCTAAGCGCGATTCCTGCACCATCACCAGTACAAATATGAGCGCTTGTGGAGGATTGAAATATTCTTCCATAACCACCGGTAGCTAAAATTGTCATTTTTGCAATAAAACGATGTAATGAACCATCTTCAATATTGATTGCTAAGAGTCCACAAATTGCGTCATTATCGTCTTTTAGTAAATCAATGGCAAAGTATTCATTAAAAAAATCAACATTATTTTTAAGACTTTGCTGATATAAGGTGTGAAGTAATGCATGTCCTGTTCTATCAGCTGCAGCACAAGCTCGACTTGCGGGTTCACCCTTACCATTTTTTGTCATGTGCCCACCAAAAGGTCTTTGATATATCTTGCCTTCCTCAGTTCTAGAGAACGGCATACCGTAATGCTCCAACTCAACAATTGAGTCAACAGCATTTGCGCATAAATACTCAATACTGTCTTGGTCTCCGAGCCAATCAGAGCCTTTTACAGTATCAAACATATGCCATTGCCAACTATCTTCACCCATGTTAGCAAGAGCGGCGCCTATACCGCCTTGAGCTGCCACAGTATGGCTTCTTGTAGGATAAACTTTTGAAACACATGCAGTTTTAAGACCTTGTTCAGAGCATCCCAAAGCAGCTCTTAGGCCAGCTCCACCAGCACCTAGAACAACGACGTCTAATTTATGATCAGTGAAATTCATGTTAAAAAAATAATACCGGTAAAAAAATTAAAAACGAGATTCCAATAACGACATCAGTTACAGAGGAATAAGTTTTCATTTGATTAAATTTAAAATAATCCTCGTAGACTTTTCCTAACTGAATTCTTATGTGAAACATGGATACAATAAAAAAAATTAGTAGTAAAATCTTATTAGTCATATTTGATAATGACATATTTAGAGAATTTATATCAGAATGAGTGTTTATAAAAAACAACACAAACCAATAACTAATTGGGATTAATGCAAGATACAAAATTCTTTCAATTTTCCATTTTTGTGAAGCTTTCATTACAATACCATCCATGTAAATATTAATGTCATTATAATATTTGCTATTAATATAATATATGTAACTAAATAAACATTTTTTATTTCCATGCCAATTGCGAAAGACCATAGAAAATATTTAAAACCGTTTAATAAATGATGGTTGAAGATAAAAAACCAAAAAATAAATATCAACTTTACTGGTAACAAGTTGATGAACATTGTTAATAGAAGATTGAGCTGAGGAAGTATATTTGCACTGCCTAACCAGATTGCAAAAAAAGGAATTGAGAATGCAAATGCTATAACTCCTATTCTACTAGAAATAGAAAATATCATAGTTAAAAAAGGCCTATAAATCTGTAAATGTGGTGATAACGGAGCCATAGAGGGGAAATATATTCAAAAATTTCTTATAGTAAAAAGCTATTATTTTATTAATTCATGCATTATATCAATTAATCAAATTGTGGAAAAAATGTTGATCAAATTCTTAATTTGATAAATTTCAAGCCTGCAAATCTTAATAAATTGACTATTATTCAATTTGGTCGATCAAGAAAACATTATGTTTTGTAGGTGCCGAATCTCACCCCGCATGAGAAAAAGCTTTATTATTATATAAAGTAGGCACCTCGACCTGTAATTAAGTTACTTTAATATGTTATTTCTCTATATATAATTCTCGGCTATGCCCTTTTTGATCAAACTAGCAAAGATCATGGATACCATTAATAAAGCTGTGGGGTATCTATGTGGATTATTTGCAGTACTTATGGTTTTGGTTGTTTTTACGGTAGTGGTCCTTAGGTATGGCTTTGGTATCAGCTTTATATGGATGCAAGAAAGCTATGTGTGGTTACATGCATTTATATTTATGTTGGGAGCAGGTTTTACTTACCTCTCAAACGAACATGTAAGAATAGATGTGTTTTACAGGGATGCCTCAAAGAAGTATAAAAGCATTGTAGACATTTTGGGAAACATAATTCTTGTTTTCCCATTTCTATATATAATTTGGAAATACAGTTTTACTTTTGTAACAAGATCTATTCAAATAAGCGAAATATCAAGAGAAGTGGGAGGGTTGCCTGCGTTATACATCCTTAAGAGTGCAATTTTATTTTTCTGTATATTTTTATTTATTCAATCCATTTCAAATATTATCAAGTCAATAAATAATATTTCAGAGCGTAATGACACCTGAAGTCTTAGCTATAATTATGTTTCTCAGCACCTTGGTGTTGCTTCTTTTTGGATTTCCAGTCGCTTTTACTCTAGCGGGTTCAGCATTAATCTTTGCTTTCATCGGCGATGCTCTAGAAATATTTAATTTTAGAATGCTTGGTTTTTTTCCTCAAAGAATTTTTGGAACAATGACAAACGAGGCTTTAGTAGCAGTGCCTTTGTTTATTTTTATGGGAATAATGCTGGAGAAAACAAAAATAGCAGGAGAATTATTACAATCAATCGGTGAGTTATTTGGATCCATTAAGGGTGGTTTAGGTATTGGGGTAGTCTTAGTTGGTATGATGCTTGCAGCATCAACCGGTATTGTTGGAGCAACTGTAGTCACGATGGGCACGCTTTCATTACCTGCAATGATTAAAGCTGGATACGATCAAAAAATAGCTACAGGTACTATTTGTGCTGCAGGGACTTTAGGTCAGATAATTCCCCCTTCGATAGTTTTAATATTACTTGCCTCCATACTACAAGGTGCAAATGAAGAGGCAGCTATGATGACCGGTAGCTTAGTGCCCGAACCCGTAACAGCAATTGATTTATTTGCCGGTGCATTGATGCCTGGTTTGATGTTGGTGGGGATGTTTATTATATTGATATATTTTTACGCAAGAATTAACCCTAATAGTTGTCCACCCGTTAAGACTGAGAGAACAAGAAATGAAATTTATACTAATGCTATTACTTCAATTCTTCCTCCATTAATATTAATACTTCTAGTTTTAGGATCTATTTTAATGGGTATAGCAACTCCAACTGAGTCTGCATCAGTGGGTGCAGTGGGTGCTGCAGTTATTGCTGCTTTAAAAGGACAATTAAATTACAAAAATATTAGAGATGTATCTCTTAGTACAGTCAAATTAAGTTCCTTTGTGTTCGTAATACTAATCGGTGCCTCAATGTTCTCTCTAGTTTTTAGAGGCTTCAATGGTGATGAAATGATAGAGCATTTCTTAGGAACGCTTCCAGGAGGATTATATGGTGCACTATTTATTGTGATGGCTGCAATCTTTGTTCTAGGTTTTTTTTTGGATTATATTGAAATTATTTTTGTAATAGTGCCCTTAGTTGGTCCTGTTTTAATAGCCAATGGTGCCGATCCTTTATGGCTAGGAATTTTGATATCCTTAAATTTACAAACTAGTTTTATGACTCCACCATTTGGTTTTTCACTTTTCTTTCTAAGGGGGGTAGCTCCAAAAGAAATAGAAACTCAAAATATGTATAAGGGAGTTATGCCTTTTATAGCAGTTCAAATAATTGCTTTATTTATAGTTGGTTTTTTTCCAGAAATAGCTACTTGGTTACCGGATAAATTATTTTAATAATTAAATCGGAGGGGCTTTGTCGCCCCTCCAAATTGAATTGCTTATACAGAGTCTGGGAATTTGAAAGGTAAATTTCTAATTCTAGCGAATTCTGATTCACCTTTTGTAGACCAATCCATAATATTCTTTCTAAATGATAAAATATGATTACAGATAGCTTTAGTTTGAGAGTCAATTGATCCTCTCTCTTCCATTACCTCACCAGCTGCATTACCAAGAGCGATAAGTAATTCATCAGGGAAAGTCTTAAGTTGAACTCCATGTTCATTAAGTAACTTACCTAAAGCTGGACCATTTAAGGCTTGAAAACGACTAAATACATCAACGTTAAATGCTTTGGCCATTTCCATCATGAGTGCTTGAGTATCTGCATCAAGTCCCTCCCACTCCTTTAAGTCAATAGAAAGATCAAGAAGGGTTGAAGGCTCGTGCCAACCAGGTCCATAATAGAACTTAGCTGCTTGATGCATTCCAAGACCTAAATCTGCAACAGGACAAATCCATTCTGCTGCATCAATCGCACCAGAGGCTAATGAAGTAAGGATATCAGGACCTCCCATCAAAACAGCTGTTGCTCCTAATTTTCCAATTGTTCTTCCACCAAGACCAGGCATACGCATTTTTAAACCTTTATAATCGTCAGCTGTGTTCATCTCTTTATTGAACCAGCCACCCATTTGGTTACCAGTATTACCCATTGGTAAAAATTTTACACCAAGCTCATTGTAAATTTTATCAGCAGCTTCAATTCCACCACCATAATAACACCAAGCATTTTGTTCCATCGCATTCATACCAAAAGGCCCAGTAGCAACAAATTCAATTGCATCTGATACATTAGTCCAATAATAAGGTGCGCCATAAGCCATTTGCGCAGTTCCTTCTCTTACAGCATCGAAAGACTGCAGACCAGGAACGAGTTCGCCAGGGTAATAAACTTTCATTTTAAGTTTATCAGAGTATTTATTGATATTATCTGCATATGCAGCGATAGCTTGCCCTAAAAGACCAGCCTTACCAAATGCACAGCAAACAATCCATTCTTTATGCCCACCTGATATCGCAGGTGCTGGCAAAGAAGAAACTGCGGCAGCACCAAGTGCTGCAGCACCGGCGCCTTTAAGGAAATTTCTTCTCTTAATGGACTTATTTTTAATTATTTTTTTTGCCATTCTAATTATTCCTCCTAGATAAAAATAATAATTATTTTTTGTTGGTAATTATTATACCAATAATGACCGATAAAATACCAGCGTAATGATAAATTTCTAAAGTTTCGCGAAAGACTAAAAATGCAAGAATACCGCCAAATATTGGCATTAAATGTAAAAAGGGACCTGATTTATTTGGACCAATCAGTGCAACGCCGGTATTCCAACACATATATGAAATAATGCTTGGAAAAATACCCGTGTACCCAATCACTAATAATGTTTTTTGATCAATATTTATAAAGTTATCTTGAATAAAGATATCGTATAAGTAAACGGGAAACAAAAGTATCACTGTAAAAACAAACGATAAATACAAAAAACTAAAGCCGGATACTCCTGTCTCATTTTTTTTTAAAAATATCGAATAGAGCGCCCAAGATGTTACAGCTAACAATATAAATAAATCTCCAAAATAAAATTCGGAGTCAAAAATATTTTGAAAGCTACCTTTTGCAATAACATAGCAAACTCCAATTAAAGAAATGAAAATACCTATCATCTGAAAAATATTTGTTTGAGCTTTATAAAGTAATTTATTTAATAAAATTATAAGCATTGGAGTTGTAGAAATAATAAGAAGAGAATTTATTACAGTGGTCGCTGTTAATCCTA
>Ga0209036_1001138_pt1 | contig 11420 bp, 11 predicted proteins | sample MarorgKNORR_S2LV_3_FD_188222 | JGI IMG/M metagenome (GOLD analysis project Ga0209036, IMG submission 188222) | Marine microbial communities from the Southern Atlantic Ocean, analyzing organic carbon cycling - DCM_A/KNORR_S2/LV (SPAdes) (version 2) | ecosystem: Environmental > Aquatic > Marine >... | reverse complement strand
TCTTGCTATATTTGTTATATTCGTATCTTTTAAAAGCATCGGAGCAGGTATAGCCGCAAAATCAGAAATAAATAGACAAAAAGACAAACTAAAATCAGATGAAATTGAAGAAGAAGAAATTTTGGAAGAAGAAGAATTAAATGGTAATGAAAAAGGATTATCGAGCAATACTTTTAATCAAATAGATGATGTTTTATTTGAGATTGATAAATTTAAAAATATAAAATTTTTAAACACAGCAGCTACAAAAAAATTTGGAAAAAAACTTCAAGGCAAACATATAGCTACAGTTTTAAGGGTTCCTGAAATTTTGCAAAATATTGATGTTGTCTTATCAACAAAAAAAAATAAAAAAATTGATATTGAACTTAATAATCCAACTTTTCAGTTCTTTTCTTCCTACATAATTTTAAATAATCAAAATTCAGTAGTAATTTTTCTAAAAGATTTAACAGAAATTATTAAGACGCAAAGGCTAAGATCTGACTTTGTTGCAAACGTATCTCATGAATTAAGAACACCTCTTCAAAGCATAAAATTAGGCCTAGAAACGATAAATAAAGGACACGCATCAAATGATTTTGAAAGCCAAAAGAAATTTTTACCTATACTTTTTCAACAGACGGTTAGAATGGAGAATATCGTTAGAGATCTACTCTCTTTATCTAAAATAGAATTACAAGAGCATATTAGACCTGAAAAAAAGGTAGATATTAAAAAAATTATATCTTCAGTTATTGAAATGAATAACGAGATACTCAAAAAAAATGAAATACAGGCTGAATTAAAAGCCCCAGATAATGAATATGAGATTTTAGGAGACCAAGATAGATTAACAGAAGTGTTTTCTAATTTGATCGATAATGCTGCAAAATATAGCAAAAAAGGTAAAAAAATATTTGTTAATGTTGAAAACAATGAAGAGTCCGTAATCGTTTCAATCAAAGATCAGGGAATTGGTATTCCAAAAGAATATATACACAGAGTCACTGAAAGATTTTTCAGGGTAAATCCGTCTAAAAGTAAAGATGTAGGCGGGACAGGTTTGGGTCTAGCAATTGTAAAACACATTATAAATCAACACAGAGCTGATATGGATATTAAAAGCGAAGAGGGTGTTGGTACCGAATTTATCCTTAAATTTCCCGCAATTTAAATACTAACACAACTAAAAAGTTAGCCTTGTAACAAAACTTTCATATTACTGAAACAATTTTTAAATCCTTTTTTAATAGATTGACCGTGTAAACAATAAAAAAGGAAAAAATATGAAAAAAATAAAAATAATTCTTTTAGCTTTTGCTGCTATGATTTTTGCATCAACAGCTCAAGCAAGAGATCAAATCAAAATTGTAGGTTCATCTACAGTTTATCCGTACGCAACAGTTGTTGCTGAAAAATTCGGAAAGGGTGGTAAATTTAAAACTCCAGTTATTGAAAGTACTGGAACTGGTGGTGGAATGAAATTATTCTGCGCTGGTGTAGGAACTGGACATCCAGATATCACAAATGCTTCAAGAGCTATTAAATCAAAAGAAAAAGCATTGTGTGAAAAAAATGGAGTTAAAGATATCGTCGAAATAGTTGTAGGAAATGACGGGATAACTTTCTCTCATTCAGTCAAAGCAAAAGATGCTAATTTTACAAAAGAGCAACTTTGGAGAGCTTTAGCTGCTAAAGTAGATATAGACGGTAAATTAGTTGAAAATCCATACAAAAAATGGAGCGACATTGACAAAGGTCTACCATCTGAAAAAATTGAAATCTTAATAGCACCGCCAACATCTGGAACTAGAGATGCTTGGAATTCATTAGTCATGGGTAAAGGATGCACAAAAACAGCAAAATCTCTTTACGAAGCTGATGGAAAAAAAGCTAAAAAAGAATGCGCTAAAATGAGAGAAGATGGTTACGCAGTTGAAGCAGGTGAAAACGATACACTTATTGTACAAAAACTTGCTGCAAACCCGTCAGCTTTTGGTTTTTTTGGTTACAGCTATTTAGTAGCTAACAAAGACAAAATTAAAGCTGCAGGTATCAATGGAGTTCAACCAAGCTTAGAAGGTATACAGGATTACTCTTACCCAATAGCTAGACCATTATTTTTCTATGTGAAAAAAGCACATATTGGAGTTGTTCCGGGCATACAAGAATTTATGAAGGAATTTACTTCTAAAAAATCAATGGGATCTAGAGGATATTTAACAGATATTGGTCTAGTACCTTTGGCTTCAGACAAATACAAAACAGTAAGAACCGCTGCAACGGATCTTACAACAATTAAAATTAAGTAATTGTTCCCTCAAAAAAGGCCAGGTTTTCCCTGGCCTTTTTTATTTACCCATAAATTCAATTCAAAGTTTTGTTTTGTAATAAAATTGTAACAGTTTTGTAATACCGTCTTTCTGCGATGAATTTAGCAATTCTTTTACTTATAGTTTTATTTAGTACTTCCTGTTTTTTTTTCGGTAGAAAAAAGATCATAAATATTACAGCAGCAAACAAAATTAGAATGAATGCTTTGCCTGATTACTATGGCTATTATTTAGCCCTATGGTGTGCAATTCCAGCTGTATTAATTTTAGCATTTTGGACAGTATTTGAACCCACAATAATTAAGGCTTTTATAATTAACAATATTACCTCAAGTAATTTAAAAGAATTCAATTCTGACGAATTAAACCTAATTTATCAGCAAATAAAGGCGCTTTACTTAGGTAATTTTACTGGAACTCTTACAGAGGAAATTAGACGAGGAGCCGAAAATTATAAATCTTTTTTATCTATCGCTGAGGGCTCGAAAATAGTGATCCTAATTAGTATTGTGATAGTTACTACCCTTTATTCTTATAAGAAATTAATAAATAATAATAAAGCTAGAGAAGATGTTGAAAAAATTTTTAAAGCAGTCCTTTTTACATGTTCTTTAGTCGCAATACTTACGACAATTGGTATTATTTTTTCACTTTTATTTGAGAGTATTAAATTTTTTACCACAATTAATATATTCGACTTTTTGTTTGGAACTTCATGGAGCCCACAAAGAGCGTTTGTTAGGGATGCCTCTACTATTACTCCAGAAGAATATAATGAACTTAAAGATGCCTTTGGATCTGTACCCTTATTTGCTGGTACAGCATTTATAGCTTTTATTGCAATGATAGTTGCTGTTCCGATAGGTCTTTTTTCAGGAATATATTTAGCAGAATATGCAAGTAAAAAAGTTAGAAAATATTCTAAACCAATCATAGAAATATTAGCTGGAATACCAACCGTAGTTTACGGATTCTTCGCTGCATTAACCGTTGGTCCTTTCTTCAGGGAATTCGGCGAAAGGTTTGGTCTCGAAGTATCTTCTGAAAGTGCTTTAGCGGCTGGTTTAGTAATGGGTGTAATGATAATTCCGTACGTTTCCTCTTTATCAGATGATGTAATAAATGCAGTACCTCAATCTTTGAGAGATGGCTCTTACGCAGTTGGTGCAACTAAGTCAGAGACAATAAAAAAAGTAGTTATACCTGCCGCGTTACCAGGAATTGTAGGTTCGGTTTTACTCGCTGTATCAAGAGCAATTGGCGAGACAATGATCGTAGTTATGGCAGCTGGACTAGCAGCAAGACTTACAATCAATCCTTTAGAGTCGACCACAACGATTACCACACAAATAGTTATGATTTTAATTGGAGACCAAGAGTTTGATAGTCCAAAAACACAATCTGCTTTTGCTTTAGGTTTAACACTATTTTTTGCAACATTAATTCTAAACTACATTGCTCTAAGGTTTGTTAAAAAATATAGGGAAAAATATGAGTAAAGAAGAATTATTAAAAAAAAGATACAGAGCTGAAAAAAGATTTAAATTTTATGGTCTTACCTCTGTAATTTTAGCAATATTATTTGTTCTCTTCTTAGTAAATGTTATTTTCTCAAAAGGAAAAGGTGCATTTTCTAGAACAACAATATCTGTAGAGGTAGATTTCAATACAGAAAAACTTGAACTTAAAAACAACCCAACAAATGAAGAGATCCAAGACACAGACTTTTATGATTTATCCATTGAAAGCTTGTTAAATGTTTACAAAACAAAAGGGCTTAAAGAAGAAAAGGACTTGATAAGAATATTTAGCCCTGATTATGAAATTGAAATAAAGAATTTCATTATCGAAAATAAAGGATTTTTAAATAAAACAGCTATAATCGAACTCACAGCTTCAGATGATATAGATCAATTAAACAAGGGAAATTATCCAAGGCACTTACCCGAAGAGAGGAGAAGAATCTCTGACTTTCAGCTTTTGATTTATGACAAACTTGTTGAGGATAATAAAATTCAAAAAACTTTTAATACATTTTTATTTACAAACGGCGACTCCAGAGATCCAGAATTAGCAGGTGTCGGAGGTTCATTATTAGGTTCGTTTTTTACAATCATAGTAACTTTGCTTTTATCATTTCCTATTGCGATACTTGCATCTATTTACTTAGAAGAATTTGCACCTAAAAATCGAATAACAGATTTTATTGAAATCAATATAAATAATCTTGCAGCAGTCCCATCTATTGTCTTTGGATTACTTGGATTGGGTATTTTACTAGGTACTTTTGATTTCCCTCGTTCAACACCGTTAGTTGCAGGTATTACTCTAGCTTTAATGACTTTGCCTAGAATAATTATTCCTTGCAGAGCATCTTTAAAAGCAGTGCCACCATCTATTAGAGAAGGTGCTTTAGCTGTTGGTGCATCTAAAGTTCAATCAGTTACACACCATGTTGTTCCGCTTGCTATTCCAGGAACACTTTCAGGAACAATAATAGGTTTAGCTCAAGCTTTAGGTGAAACTGCTCCTTTAATTTTAATTGGAATGGTCGCATTTGTTGTGGACTTACCTTCTAGTCCCGTTGATCCCTCAGCATCATTACCCGTTCAGGTCTATCTTTGGTCAGAACAAGCAGAAAGAGGTTTTGTTGAAAAAACTTCGGCAACAATAATGATTTTGCTTACATTTTTAATTACAATGAATGCTTTTGCAGTATATTTAAGACAAAAATTTGAAAGAAGATGGTCATGACAAATAATAAAGTTAAAATAAAAACTGAAAAATTAGATGTTTTTTATGGGCAAAAACAAGCGCTAAAAAATGTTAATTTAGAAATTTATAATAGAGAAGTTACTGCCTTAATAGGACCTTCGGGTTGTGGTAAATCAACATATATAAGATGTATTAATAGAATGAACGACGTAATTGAAACATGCAAAATTTCTGGTTCAATAAAAATTGATGGACAAGAAATAAATAATAAACAAATTGATGTAGTAAGACTAAGGGAAAGAATAGGTATGGTTTTCCAAAAGCCAAATCCTTTTCCAAAAAGTATTTATGATAATGTAGCTTATGGTCCACAAATTCATGGTTTAGCTGATCATAAAGATAAATTGGATCAGATTGTTCAAACAAGTTTAAAAAAATCTGCACTTTGGGAAGAGGTTAAAGATCGTTTAGATGAACCAGGCACTTCTTTATCAGGAGGACAACAACAGAGACTTTGCATCGCCCGTGCTATATCTGTTAATCCAGAAGTAATTCTAATGGATGAACCATGTTCTGCATTAGATCCAATTGCTACAGCAAAAATAGAAGAACTTATGGAGGAGCTTAAAAAAACTTTTACCATAGTAATCGTAACTCACTCTATGGCTCAAGCAGTAAGGGTCTCACAAAGAACTGGCTTTTTTCATTTAGGAAATTTGATTGAAGTCGATACTACTGATAAGATGTTTAAAAATCCTAATAACAAGATGACACAAGATTATATTACAGGAAGGTTTGGTTAGATGTCTGAAGAAAAAAGAATAGTAAAATCTTACGAAGAAGAGATGCAAAGTTTAAACGATGATCTTGTGAAAATGGGAAGTCTAACCGAAAGTCAATTGTCAGATACTATTCAAGCAATTGTAAAAATTGATAAAGAGGCGGCGGAAAATATAATAAAAAATGATGCTCAAATAAATGAGCTTCGAGCAAAAATAGATGACCAAATTTCAACTGTTTTAGTTAAAAGAGCACCCATGGCTATTGATTTGAGAACAACTATATCCTCACTTAAAATATCTCATGATTTAGAAAGGATCGGAGATTTAGCTAAAAGCGTTGCCAAAAAAATTGAACCACTTCCTATAGATCTACCGCAAGAATTAACTGGCAGTTTAAAAAGATTAGGTGAACTTGTACAAAAACAGCTCAATAATGTTTTAGATGCTTATATAACAAAATCTAAAGATAAGGCCGTTGACGTATGGAGAAATGATGAACAAGTAGATGATTTAACTCATATTGCCATGAATGAGGTAGCAAATTTTTTAGGAAAAAATAAAAAAAATTTAGAATTAGCTACGCATTTACTCTTTGTTACTAAAAATATCGAGAGAGCTGGCGATCACGTTACAAATATAGCTGAGTCACTTTATTATTTGATTGAGGGTGAATATTTAGAAGGCGCAAGGCCAAAAGGAAAAGAATTTGTAAAAGATAAATGAATGCAAATATTCATATAGTTGAGGACGAACAATCAATAGTAACACTTGTAGAATACAACTTAAGCAAAGAAGGTTTTAAAGTAAACTCTTCAACTAATGGAGAAGATGGTTTCAAAGCAATTAAAGATACAAATCCAGATTTAGTTTTGATGGACTGGATGTTGCCTGATTTATCCGGAGTCGAAATTTGTAAGCTACTTAAGAAAAATGAAAAATATAAAAATATTCCTATTATAATGCTTACAGCAAAAGGTGAAGAAGAAGATAAAGTCAAAGCACTGAATATTGGTGCTGACGATTATATTACTAAACCTTTTAGTTTCCCTGAACTATTAGCAAGAATAAAAGCTTTGCTGAGAAGATCAAAACCATCAGTCGCGCAGGATGTAATTACATTCGACAATTTAAAAATAGATAGAATTACAAGAAAAGTTTATAGAGGAAATAAACAAATAGATTTGGGACCAATAGAGTACAAACTTATAGACTTTTTTATTAAGAACCCAAAAAGAGTTTATTCCAGAGAACAATTGTTAACCAATGTTTGGGGGGATAATATTAACGTTACAAGCAGAACAGTTGATGTTCACATAAGAAGACTTAGACAAGCGATTAATCTTGAAGGTACAAAAGATTTAATAAGAACTGTAAGGGCAGCCGGTTATTCTTTAGACAATTAGTTCTTTAATTTCCTCAAAATATATATTGCAAATAAAGTACCGATTAACTCAGCAATTATAAAAAACGGTGTATTAAGATAATTTATTCCAGTAAAAGTATTGGTAAAAGTTCGTGCTATCGCAACCGCAGGATTTGCAAATGAAGTAGATGATGTAAACCAATAACCTGCGGTAATAAAAGTTGCCACTGATGTAGCTACAAGGACTTTACCTCCTTTTATTGTTCGAAATATTATAAAAATTAATCCAAAAGTTGCTATTATTTCTGATACAAAAACATTTATTCCAGATCTACTTTTAGAAGATAATTCGATTAAGGAATAATCAAAGAAAAAATTTGCTAACATTACACCAGTTAAACAACCTAAAATTTGTGCAGTAAAATAAACTGGTAGCAGTTGGGATTTAATTTTTTTTGAGAGGTACATTGCAAGAGTTACAAAAGGATTAAAGTGTGCTCCTGAAATATCAGATATTGATACAATCAAAAAATATAAAGCCGCACCGGTTGCAACTGCATTAGCTAACAACATCACAGCAGTATCATTTGTAAGACTCTCTGCCATAATACCCGAGCCTACTATAGCCATCACCAACAAGGCACTTCCTATAAATTCACCAACAAATATTTTACTCTTCATAAAATTATATTGAATATTTTATTATACCTGCAAACATTATAGGTATTTGCAATGCAAAGTTTGTAAGTAGCGGTTTATCCTTTGTTATGGTTCCAACAACTGTCCATCCAATAATACCAAGTCCGTGAGGTATCATGCTGTAAGGATAGTAATCTAAATAGAATGCTAATATTCCAAACAAGGTTAAAAACGTACTTGTCCATTTAAGATATTTTATAGTTATTTTATTCATATTTTTTCTCCTGATTATTATATTAAAGTATTGTTAAGGTTTTATTAAAGGATTACTTAGAAGCTTTAACTTTTTTCTCAATAAATTCTGGAACATCATCTTCTTTATCGATGAGCTCCTCTTTTTGATTTTTAGGCTGGAATGCGTAAAGCACGTGCAATTTACAATAAGAAAATCCTTCAATTGGAGATCTACCGCAGAAATAAAAGCCTTCTTGATCTGGATGACCTATGGGCCATCTGCAATTATTATCACCTAATTCTTCAAGTTTTTTTGGATTCTCAGGTTCAAAGTTTTTATCTAAAAGAATTGATTTAAATCTAGATTTTCTACTGATCTGTTTATCGTTTCTATTTTGAACATTAGAAACTTCTTTTTTCTGAGCTACTGATTTTTTATTGGGAGCTCTAGCAGCAAGTTTGAGTCTGTGAGCTTTTCCAATGACAGCGTTCCTTGTAGTATCACCTAGAATCTCTGCTATTTGGCTTGCTGTATGGCCTTTTTCCCACAATTGTCTTAATTTTTCTTCTTTTTCTTGTGTCCAACTCATATTCGAAGAAACTAAATATAGTTTCTAAGTACTAAACTAATACATAATCTAGTAGTATTAAAATAAATTAATTAATAATTAGGTTGTAAAAAAAGTTTTTCACAGAAAAATTATTTTTTGAAGATATAAGACTACGTATGGTTGAAATTAGTAAAAAATATAAACTTAAAAATACTGTAACTTTTGGCTTTGTAAATTGGATTGGGTTGTGGACACTTTACAAAAAAGAGGTTTTAAGATTCCTTATTGTTTGGATTCAAACCCTTTTATCGCCAATAATTTCATCCTTACTGTTTCTTTTAGTTTTAGCACTAGCGATAGGTAACGAAAGAGCAGACGTTTTAGGTTATCCTTTTATTACTTTTTTAGCACCCGGATTAATTGCAATGCAAGTAATACAACAAGCGTTTTCACACTCTTCCTCATCTTTTATGATAGGTAAAATTCAAGGAAACATTGTTGATATTTTATACGCTCCCCTTTCACCAGGTGAAGTTACAACCGCAGTTGTTTTAGCATCTGCAACCAGAAGCTTTATGATTGCCTTCATATCAATAATAATATTTTATTTTTTAGTAGATATTGAAATTAGAAATATTTACGCCGTAATTTTTTTCACCTTAATTTCATCCATTATACTTGGTTGTATTGGCGTAATAGCAGGTTTGTGGGCAGAAAAATTTGACCATATGGCAACAGTAACTAGTTTTATCATTATACCTTTATCGTTCTTATCAGGAACATTTTATTCAATAGAAAGATTACCTCAGATATTACAAACAATAAGCAAATGTAATCCCTTCTTCTATATGATCGATGGTTTCAGATATGGTTTCTTAGAAAAATCAGATGGCTCGATTTTTATTGGATCAATCTATCTTGTAGGATTATCAATTTTACTTTGGTTCGTGTCTTACTTACTTTATAAAAAGGGGTATAAAATAAAGTCTTAAAATGTCTGCATTAGCAAAAAATTACAACAGAAGAAAAATTTCTTTTAAAAGAGGTAAAGGAAGTTTTCTATATTCTACAAATGGTAAGAAATACCTAGATTTTGTTCAAGGTATTGCGGTTAATTCATTGGGTCATGCAAACCCTTATTTAACTAAAATGATGAATAAACAAGCGAAAAAAGTGTGGCATGTTTCAAATGCATTTTTAATTCCAGAAGGTGAAAAACTTGCAAGAAGATTAAAACAAAAAACTTTTGCAGATTATGTTATTTTTCAAAATAGCGGTGCTGAAGCCACTGAAGTTGCTGTAAAAGTTGCTAGAAGATACTTTTATTCAAAAGGGAAACCTGAAAAAAATAGAATACTTTGTATAAAAAATTCTTTTCACGGTAGAACTTTGGCTGCAATTTTTGCAAGTGGATCAAAGAAAATGACTGAGGGGTTCGGGCCAAAAGTACCAGGGTTTGATCATTTTGACTTTGCTGATCACAAAGGTTTAGAAAAAGCTATTACAAAAAAAACAGCAGCAATAATGTGTGAAACTGCGATGGGTGAGTCAGGAATAAAAGTTATACCTGATTGGTGTTTAAAGGGTTTAAGAAAACTCTGTAATAAGAAAAAAATACTCTTAATCCTTGACGAAGTTCAATGTGGAGTAGGTAGATCTGGTAAATTCTTCGCATTTGAACATGCTAAAATAAAGCCTGATATTGTTCCAATAGCCAAAGGTATTGGTGGTGGTTTTCCAATTGGCGCAGTTTTAATGAATAAAAAGGTGGCACCCGCGATGACAGCTGGTTCTCATGGAAGTACTTTCGGTGGAAATCCTTTAGCAATGAGCGTTGGAAATGCTGTTATGGATCAAATGTTTAAAAAAGGATTTTTACAAAATGTACAAAAATTATCAAAATATTTTATTAATGAATTAAACCTAATAAAAGAAGATTACCCAGATATAATTAAAGAGGTAAGAGGTATTGGACTATTGATCGGATTACAACTTTTTGAAGACCAATCAAACTTTATTAAAAAATTAGAATTAAACAAATTACTTACAATAAGAGCAGGAGAAAATGTAGTCAGAATTTTGCCTCCTTTAAATGTTAAAAAACAAGAAATAGATCTTGCAGTAAAAATAATTAGAAAAGTTTGCGAAAATTACAATTAAAAATGAAAAATTTTATTAATATTTCAGATTTATCAAAAAATGATCTTAGATCAATTATCGATGGAGCTAAAAAAAGAAAATCTGAAAGAGGAAAAATACCTAATTCCCAACCCGATGTAGATTTACCGATAAAAGGTAAAACTATGATTATGCTTTTTGGAAAACCATCTACAAGAACAAGAATATCTTTTGATCTTGCAGTGAAACAATTGGGAGGATCATCAATTATTTTAAACCAAGATGAAATTCATTATGGTAAAGGAGATGAAACAATAAAGGATACAGCTAAGGTTCTTTCCCAATACGCAGATATTTTGATGATAAGAACAGACTCTCATAATGATGTTGATGAATTTCAAAAGCATTTAGATATTCCGATAATAAATGGACTAACAGACCTCAGTCACCCGTGCCAAATAATGGCTGACATTTTAACTTTTGAGGAATCTAAAGGTGATATAAACGGAAAAACGATTGCATGGCTTGGAGATGGAAATAATGTAGCGAATTCTTTTATTGAAGCTGCAACCAAGTTTAAATTTGAGTTTAAAATTGCTTGTCCAAAAAAATACCAGCCAAATAAAAAAATAGTAAGTGAAGCAAAAAAAAATAATTGTAAACTTTTAATTACAGAAGATCCTTTCGAGGCTGCTGAAGGAGC
>Ga0209036_1001137_pt1 | contig 11421 bp, 9 predicted proteins | sample MarorgKNORR_S2LV_3_FD_188222 | JGI IMG/M metagenome (GOLD analysis project Ga0209036, IMG submission 188222) | Marine microbial communities from the Southern Atlantic Ocean, analyzing organic carbon cycling - DCM_A/KNORR_S2/LV (SPAdes) (version 2) | ecosystem: Environmental > Aquatic > Marine >... | reverse complement strand
TCTGGTATTAAGACTAAGAAAATGGTTCTGATGAAGTAATCAATTTATTGAAATAATAAGTTAGAAAAGATGGGGCTTAATTAAAGCCCCATTTTTTTTGTTAAAAAATCAACTTAAATTAGAATGGTATTCAAATAGGGTTAAAATGAAAAAATATGATATAGTAATTTTTGGTGCTACAGGATTTACTGGTAAGTTGATATGTGATTATTTATTAAATCATGATGAATCAAAAAAATTAAACATAGCTTTAGCTGCAAGAAATAAAGAAAAGTTAAATGATGTTTCTAATAATTTTAAACATATAAATCCAGATATTATTATTGCAGATTCTTTTGATGAAGAATCAATTGATTCAATGACAAAAAAGGCTCGATTAATTTTAACTGTAGTTGGTCCATACAGTCTTTATGGCGAATATTTAGTTGAAAGTTGTATTAAAAATTCAACTCATTATGTTGATTTAACAGGAGAGCCTGATTTTGTTAGTAGCATAAGAAAAAAGTTTTCTGATCAGGCAATAACCTCTAAAAGTATTATTGTAAATTCTTGTGGTCTTGAATCTATAGTACCAGATGTTGGAACATTATATACGGTAAATAAAATGAAATCTAATAAAAAGAATATAACTTATTTTCTTAAATCTAAGGGGACTATATCAGGTGGAACCTGGGCTTCATTTATAAATGCTTTATATTCAAATAAGCCAATTATTAATAGCAGGGTAAATTCAAAATCAGAAAAAGAAGTAAAGAAAATTTATTATAGTAAAAGATTTAAAAGCTGGGCTATTATTTTTCCTGTAATTGATAAACAAATTGTTTATAGAAGTAGCAAAGAATTTGATATATATGGTGATAGTTTTTCCTTTAATGAATATATGATGATTAAATCCTTTATTCAGGTTGTATTATTAATATTTTCAATTTCATTGATTACATTATTTTCTAAATTTAAGATTTTAAAAAAATGGTTATTATCGTTAAGGCCATCTGGAAGTGGTCCTTCATTAAAGCAAAGACAGAGGAATTGGTTTAAGGCTGTATTTGTAGGAGGTGGTGATAATGAAAAAATAACCACCCAATTAAGTGGTGGGGATCCAGGTTATGGTGATACAGCAAAGTTTATTTCTGAAATTGCACTATGTATTGTTAATGACTATGATAAGCTAAATAAAAAAGCAGGAATTATAACACCTGTCGAATGTACTGGTAAGCTAATGATTGAACGTTTAAAAAATGCCGGGATAGAATTTAAAACGTTATAATTTTTTTATTTAATTATAATATTATTTAAGTAAATTTACTTATTGGGAATCACTCTCAATTTAATCTAAACCACATGGGGCAAAAATGAAAAAATACATACTTCTAATAGCGTTTTCTCAAATATTTTCAACTAATTATTATGTTTCTTTAACTGGTGATGACTTTAATGGTGATGGTACAGAGTCAAATCCTTTTAGATCAATATCAAGAGCAATTTATATGTCAAGTCCTTCTGCTTCAAATAATGTTAATATCTATGTAGATGAGGGAATCTATTCATTTGGAACAACAGGTGACTATTTCCCAATTGCAATTCCTTCTTATGTAAATGTTGAAGGGTCTGGAAGAGAATTAACAATTATAGATGCAGAGCAAAGTGCAAGAGTAATTAATTTTATAAATTCTGCTTCTTCTAGTTTATCTAAATTAACAATTACCGGAGGAAATACAGCTAATAGTTTGAATAATCAAACTTATGATGCTGGAATCAGTATCCTAAATTCTAGTCCATCAATATTAGAGGTAGATGTTATAGCTAATACAGCAGGATGGGTAGCTGGAGGCGTAGGAATTAGAAATAATTCAAGTCCATTTTTTTATGAAGTAAACATTATTGGTAATTCAAGTTTACAAAGTGGTGGAGGTATTCATTGTTATGATTCCTCAGCAATTTTTGAGAATGTTGTAATAAGTGGTAATACAGCAGAGCATTCTGGTGGTGGTTTTGATATGTATGGTTGTACAAATTTAGAGTTTAAAAATGTTGAGGTTAGTAATAACCAATCTATGTATAGTGGTGGAGGTATACATTTAAATAATTATGATTTGACTGCAGGGGTATCAACGTTTAATAATGTCTTAGTTTATGGAAATTCATCTGGTCATAGTGGTGGTGGATTTCAAATAACAAATGGAGACATATTATTAAATCAGGTAACAGTAGTTAATAATGTGTCAGATGCTTATAATGATCCACAGTATCAGCATTATGGTGGAGGAATTGCAACATGGGGAACAACAGGTACAATAGTCAATTCTATAATTCAAGGAAATCTTTTATATGATGTATCTTTAGATTTTCAAGGTTTAAATTCAAGCTCAATTTTAATGGGATACTCAAATGTTGGCGTCGTTAATGGATTAGTCAGTGCAGGAGGTTTTATCAATGAAGATCCATTATTTAATAATCCAGCAGCTGGAGATTTTTCACTTACTAGTGACTCACCATGTATTGATGCAGGAACTTCGTATTTAGAAGCTTTTGGAAATGTTGAATTAGAATTAAGTGAATCTGATTATTATGGCTCAGCTCCAGATATGGGTGCATATGAATTTGATTCTATGTTAGGAGATTTAAACAATGACTTAACAGTAAATATTCAGGATATTGTGCTCATGGTTAATCTGATATTAAGTAATGGGTATGACTCAGGTGCAGATTTAAATTCTGATGGACTTGTAAATGTCTTGGATGTAGTAGGTCTTGTTAATTTAATTCTAGAGTAATTTTTTTAATAACTTTAGACTAAGATGAATAAAATCAATCAGTCTGAATATAATCAGGTTACTTTTAATTCAGGAACTTCAAAGATTAGTGGCTGGTTTTTTAAGCCAGATAAAGATTACACATCTGTTATAATATTATTTCATGGTACAGGCTCACAAAAAGATTTTGGATTAAATGTTATAGCTCAAGATTTTTCTAAAGAAGGTATTGCAGCATTAGTTTTTGATTATAGAGGGTTTGGGGATTCTGAAAATATTCAAGGCTATCCAAAAAGTTATTTATCACCAAAACATCAAGTTGATGATATTTTATCCGCAGTTAAATTTGTAAGAGAAGATAAAGATATATATGCAGAAAAAATTGGTCTTTTTGGTGAATCAATGTCTGCAGCATTAGCAATGTTGGCTGCAAAAGAATTAGAACAAAAAAAAATGCCCATACAAGCAGTATATTCTCAAAGTGTAGCATGTTTTGAATTTCCAAAGTGGCCTTTAGTTTTTAACCTATTTATTTATAAAAGTATTTTTATGGATTTAATTTTTAGAAATGTAAATATTAAGATATATCAAACAAGTCCCAGGGATTATAAATGTTATTTACCTGACAGTTTTTGTTTTTGGCCTATCATTCCTGAAGAAAGAATTGGAGGTTGGAATAATAGAGTGCCTGCGCGTAGTATATTAAATGCAGCTATATTAGTTCTATCAGGGAAATTACAAAGAAAGTTAAAAAATATAAAAACACCCGTTTTGATTTCTCAAGGATCACTTGATAGATTTTTAGGCTCTTCCTACAAATCAATTAATAAGTTGTTTGAAAATAATAAAGAAGTGAATGTAGAAATATATAAATATGAAGGAGAACATATCTCTGCTTTACCAATGATAAATAAAAAACAATATGAAATAGATAAAGATAAATATCAACATCCGTCAAATACATATTATCCTAAAATTTATAAAAATATTTTTACAGTTTATCTTAAATTCTTTAAGAAATATCTTAACTAAAAAGATGAATACATTAAATATATTTATATCAGGATTAATATCGGGGGTTATTATCTATCAATCTTTTGTAGTAGCTAGTACTGTTTTTAAATCTCTTGAGCTAAAGCATTCCAGTGTCTTCCTAAGATCAATTTTCCCTAAATTTTTTATGTTAATTTCTATTTTAGGTCTAACAAGTTTAATTTTAAATTTTATTTATTCAGCATCTTTTTATCAATATATAGCGAGTGGTTTAACTTTAGTTTTAGCAATAATATGTTATGTAATAATACCAGCAACAAATAAAGCTACAGATGATAATAATAAAAATAAATTTAGAATACTACATACAATAAGTGTTGTGTTAACTTTAGTTATGTTAATCCTTAATATCACAATTATTGGAGTTTAATTAAATGATTTTATTGAAAATTTTTTTAAAGTGCTTATTTATAATATCGATGTTAATGAGTGAAGAGGTAAATTTTTTTAATCAGGATAATGAAAGTTTTGCTGATGTAACAACAAAAAATAATTTAACTTTTACCTGTAGAGTATCAGGTCTTGAAAATACAGGTGAAACAGTAATTTTATTACATGGATTTCCATCGACGTCACATATGTGGCATGAATTAATTAATTTTTTATCAAATGAAAACTATAGAGTTATAGCTCCAAATCAAAGAGGTTATAGCCAGGGTGCACGTCCATCTGAAATTTCTGAATACCGTATAGATAATTTAGTACAAGATGTTTTAAATATTGCAGATGCTATGGATGTTAATAAATTTCATTTAATCGGACATGATTGGGGTTCTGCAGTTGGGTGGGCTGTTACAGCTACAAACAAAGAAAGAATCTTAACCTGGACTGCATTATCTGTACCACATTTAGATGCTTTTGGTGATGCTATTGTGAATGATGAAACACAAGAAGAAAAAAGTTATTACATCGATATTTTTAGAATGAAATTTATTCCTGAGTTATATTTCAAGTTTTTAAATTATAGAAATTTAAAAAATATTTGGTCATCAAGTAGTGACATGCAAGTTGAAAAATATATGAATGTTTTTGGTCAAAGAAAGGCAATTACTGGTGCTTTGAATTGGTATAGAGCAAATGAATTTGATAGAAAAATTGGGGTTATTTATGTTCCTACTTTGATGATATATGGTTTGAATGATGCAGCAATTGCAGAAAAAGGCGTAGATGAAACTGAGAAATATATTAAAGCTCCTTATACACTTAAGAAGCTAAATGTGTCTCATTGGATAATGCAAGAATCATTTGAGGAAGTTTCAGTATTTATCCTTGACCATCTTCAAAACTAATAAAATTTTTAAAAAATAAATAGAATGGTTTAAGAGAGAGTTTTGATTCTTTCTTTTTTGCGTTTATCCCTACCTTTAGGATCTGGAATAGGAATAGCTTTTAGTAATTTTTTTGTATAAGAATGTTGTGGCTTATTAAATATTTCACTGGTTGAATTAAATTCAACAAGCTCACCTAAATACATAACAGCAATTTCTTCAGAGATGTGTTTTACTACAGACAAATCATGAGCAATAAATAAAATAGTTAAGTTAAATTCCTCTTGTAAGTCCATCATTAGATTTATTACCTGAGCTTGAATAGATACATCAAGCGCAGATACAGGTTCATCTGCAATAACGATTTTAGGTTCTGTTGCAAGTGCTCTAGCAATACCAATTCTTTGTCTTTGACCACCAGAAAATTCATGGGGATATCGAGTTGATTGTTCTTTAGATAATCCTACTTTTTCAAGAAGCATATTTACTTTATCAGTTTTATCTTTTGTAGATAAATTTGTGTGTATATCTAGAGGTTCTTTAATTATATCTTTTACTATCATTCTTGGATTAAGGGAAGAAAATGGATCTTGGAATATCATTTGCATTTTTGGTCTGTAAGCTTGAAGTTCATTTTTAGATAAAGATAAGATATCAACATAATCATCACCTTCTTTTAGCCAAACTTCTCCTGATACTCTTACATCTGGAGCTGTAAGTTTTAAAACATTTAAAATTGCTTTTCCAAACGTTGATTTCCCTGAACCTGATTCTCCTACAACACCAACTGTTTTACCTTGCTCAATATTGACTGATAAATTTTTAACCGCATGAACATGTGATACTTCTCTTTGAAATATCCCCCCAAATAGAGGAAACTCAACATTTAAATTGTTTATTTTTAAAATTTCGTTCTTTTTACTCATTTATTATCTCTGGTTTGCATCTAACAAAATGACCATCGTTCATCTCGATTAATTCTGGTTCAGCATCCTTGCATTTATCTTCAACAAAATCACAACGTGTACAAAATTTACACCCAATTGGCATATTTAAAATTGAAGGTACCATACCTTTTAATGCTTTGAGTCTTTTAGTTTTACGTTCCATATGTGGTATAGAATTCATTAAGGCCTTTGTATATGGATGTAGAGGATTTTTAAATAACTCTTCAACAGTTGCAATTTCTTGAACTTTTCCACCGTACATAACAATTACCCTATCACATGTTTCAGCAACAACTGCAAGATCATGAGTAATAAGTAGAATAGCTGCATTTTTTCTTTTATCTTTTAAATCCATCATTAAGTCTAGAATTTGAGCTTGGATTGTAACATCAAGAGCTGTTGTTGGTTCATCAGCTATTAGTAAAGAAGGATTACATTGCAAGGCCATTGCTATCATAACTCGTTGTCTCATTCCACCAGAAAATTGATGTGGATATTCACCTATCCTTTGTTCAGGATTTGGTATCCCTACAGCATGTAGCATCTCAATACTTTTTTGTGTCGCTTCTTCTTCGCTTAGTTCGTAATGTTTTATTAGTATTTCATTCATTTGAACACCAATTTTTACCACAGGGTTTAGGGAAGTCATTGGCTCTTGGAATATCATTGCAATTTCTCTTCCTCTAATATCTTTCATTTCATCATAGGATAGTTGTAATAGATCTGTATCATTATATATGATTTGACCACCTACAATTTCACCTGGAGGATTTGGTATAAGTCTATTTATTGATAATGATGTAACGGATTTTCCTGATCCTGATTCTCCAACAATTCCAAGTACTTCACCTTTATAGATATCAAATGAAACATTATCTACGGCTTTAGCTGTACCAGCTTCAGTATGAAAGTATGTTTTAAGATTTTTTATTTGAACTAACTTTTTACTCATTATCTCAACCTTGAATAAATTTTTGGATCAAAGGCTTCTCTAATTGCTTCACTTATAAAAGTAATCATGAAAATTGTAAGAGTCAGTACAATAATTGGAAATATTAGCATATGCCAATTATCTAAATTTTCTGCTGCTTGTGATAGTAGATTTCCCCAACTTGAAGTAGGGGGTCTTAATCCATATCCTAAAAAGTCAAGTGAAACTAAGGTAAAAATATTTCCTATAATTGAAAATGGAGCAAAGGTAATTACAGGTGTTAATGAATTTGGAAGTATGTGTTTAAACATAATATTAGATGGAGATGTACCCATGGAAACAGCTGCAGATACATAGTCTTTTGCTTTTTCTCTAAAGAATTCACCTCTTATATAATATGTAATACCAATCCATCCTTGTAAAAGAACTGACATGATAGCTAGAAGCAGAACATTTGGTTGCATAAAGCTAGCTAAAATCATCAGCGTAAATAAAAATGGAACTGCGCTAAAAATCTCCATTAATCTTACACCAAATAAATCAAGCTTGCCTGCAAAATAACCAAGGCATGCTCCAATTGCTATCCCAATTATATAGCTAAATACCGTTACAATAATTGCAAATGTAATACTGATTTTATATCCATCAACAATTCTTACAAAAACATCTCTTCCAGTATTATCTGTCCCAAGTAAATGTCTTCCTCTAAATCCTGCTGGAAGTGTAGGGGGATGGTTTTCATTCCATTTGCCATCTCTATTTTCGTCCATAAATGGTTCTCCAAAATCATAGATTTGGTTTCCATTTAAATCTTCGTATTCTTCATCAAGTTGATCTTTTAAATCTTCATGTGGATGATAAGGATAGATAGGCATTAAAATAAAATTATCGTTATCTTCTTTTGCTATCTCTCTTTTAAGCTGTCTAAAATCGACTTCAATTTTATTGCTTTTTTGATTAAACGTTTTTGATTCATATAATGGATAATTTATGCCTGGTATAAAATCAAGTAAATCAATAATAGCTGGGAAATAGTAATTACTATCATACTTTAAAACTAGAGGTTTATTATTAATCCATAAAGGTCCAAGTAATGATATAATATATAAAAAGATTATTAATAGAAGAGAATAGTATCCTCTTTTAATTGATTTAAATCGTTTTATTCTTTTTTGTAATATTGATTCAGAGGTAGTACTCATTATTTAAACCTTATTCTTGGATCAATTAGAGCATAGCATAAATCAGATATTAAGTTACCTACTAATCTTATAAGTGCTCCTATTACAATAAAGCCCATAATAATCCCATAATCCCTTGAGCCTATGGCTTTAAATGTAAGCATACCTATTCCATCAATACCAAAAACTTTCTCAATCAGGTATGATGATGCTAAAAATATACCAATAATACCACCGATCCCTGTAGCAAGAGGAATTAAAGAGTTTCTAACTGCGTGGTATACTATTACTCTTTTTTCACTTAGACCTTTTGCAAATGCAGTTCTAACATAATCTTGACTTAAGTTATCCATTAAAGAATTTTTCATTAACATTGTTGTTGTTGCAAAGGACCCTAGCATGTAGCAGACAGTTGGTAAAAATGCATGTTTGATTTGTCCAATAAATTTTCCAAATATTGTTAATTGATCCCAATCTCCAGGTCGCCATCCTCGGCTTGGTAGAATTGGTGCATCAAATACGGATGTAGTAGAAAAAACTAATAACATTAAAACTCCAAAAGCATAAGCAGGAATTGAATATCCTACAAAAACTAATCCGCTAGATAAAACATCAAATTTTGAACCATGTTTTAGTGCTTTTAAAATACCAAGTGGAATGCATACAATATATGATAAGAAAAATCCTGTTAAACCTAAAAATGTTGATATATGTAAACGCTCCCAAATTAATTTTCCAACATCTTCATTATGTTTTGATGAGTGTCCAAGATAACCTGTAAAAACCCCTTGTCTTTTTGTCATCACAATACTTGCAAAATTCTCATCTATTACTTTTTTTAATTCCCAATTAACATCCTGCCATTCTTCTACATCTTCTGCTTCAGGTAAAATACCATAATCTCCAGATTCCCAATTGAAATCAGTTCCTGGAGGACTTCCTAAAATTGTTAAATCACCATTATCTTCTTCATAAACAAGAATCCACCTTTGAAGTGATATAGGTACATATTTACCTTGTCCCAATACTTGTATTGTTTCTCTAAATGGGTAGCCAATTTCTGCTTCTTTATATTTAATTTCTCTTTTAGCAAATCCAAGCCAGATTAAATATCTTTTCCAAACAGGCTTATCTAAACCAAATTGCATTCGAAGTTTTTCTAATACTTTCTCAGATAATTCAATTCCGCCTTTATCATTTGTTTCACTAGCAGTTCCACCTTCATCAGATGATTGCATTTTGGCAAGTTTTATTTGCATAACTGCTTGTTCAAATGGACCACTTGGTACAGATTGTAAAATAACAAAAACTAGAAGTGTAGTTCCAAAAAAAGTTGGAATCATTAATAAAAGTCTTCTAATAATATAGTCAAACATGAAGTGTTACCTTCTATTCCAGTAGTCAATAATTTCAGTTTCTTTAGGTAATGCGGTATTGTTAGATTTTGCTTTATTAAGTTTTTCTTCTTTTGATGGATCAATCCACCATAAACTAATTGGACTTTGCCAACCCCCAGCATAGTAAATTCCCCATTCTGGCATTTCAAATTTATTCCAGTAAAGCATTCTTGCACCATAAGGAGATGTCCAACCAAGTGCATAATGATATGAGTTAACTGCAATACTATCTATTTTGTGAGCATAAGGTATACGTTTTTTTGCATCCCACTCAGCATTATATAATTCTATTAATTTATCTATTTCTGGTATTGCCATAGATGTTATGTTTGTTACTTCAAGTTTATCGGCAAATTTTGAATGCATCATTCCTTCAGGTGATGGGAAAAATCCTGCTGTCCAGCCTTGTGAAGTCACTTCATATTCTTTTTTCATTACTTTTGAAAACGCAGCATTTCCATCTACCTGCTCAAAGTCCATTTTAATACCAACCTGTTTTAAGTCTTCTTGAAATGTTGAGTAAATTCTTTCGCCTCCTGGAGAAATTAAAAATTTAAATTCAAAAATTTCACCCTCGCTATTTTTTAACCAAGGTTCCCCCTCTGGTCTGTTCCATCCTGCATCATTTAGCAACTCTAGAGCTAACTGAGGATTAAACTCTGTAAATGAATTATTAGGGTTAGCATAAGGTGTTCCAAAAAAGAAAGTATTTAATCTAGAGTATTCATTGAAAAATAATCTTTTATTTAATTTTTCAACATCGAAAAGATGTGAAAACGCTTTTCTTATTTTAATATCATCATAAGGTTTTTTTTGAGTATTAAAAACAACACCTGATGGTCCCTTTGGTAAAAAGTTGAAAATTTTAATTTTTTGTACCCAGCCCTTATCTATTTCGTTAAATCCTTCAGCAGTAAATCGTTCAACCCACCATTGAGCTCTAGACCAAGGATATATATCATAATCACCATTCATAAAGCTTATGACTTGTTGGTTTTCATCTTCAATAAAAATGAATTTAATTTCATCAAAATTATATATTCCAATATTTCTAGGTTCATCTTTTGCCCAATAGTCATCTCTTCTTTTAAGAATAATAAATCCTTCATTACCTTTTTTTGAATTTTGACTATCGTATTCATAAGGTCCTGAGCCAGGCATAAAAGAAAAGTTGTATTTTTCTATATAACCTGCACCATCAATTTTATCTAAATAAAACGATGGCATTGGAGTAAATTGTGCTGCACTTCTGAAAGATCTCCAGTCTTTTTTCTTTGCAGTAAATTTTATAATATATTTAGATTCTGCAACTGGGATTTCAAAAAGATCGTTAAAATATGTAGCCACATTTGGATCTTGGTGGCCATCATCAATATTTAGTTTAAATGTTGAAACAATATCTTTTGCTACAATTTCTTTTCCATCTGCCCACTTAGCTCTAGGATCAATTCTAAACCAATATGTAAGTGAATCTTCTGATATTTTCCAATGTGTAGCTAAAACAGGCTCCCATTCAAGATATTCATAATTAAAACCTAATAAAGGTTCATACTGCAATCCATCCATTAGACTATTAATCTGTTGCCTACTATCTTTGCCAAGAGACCTGAACGTATTTGGATATTCAGTACCTCCAAGCATTGTAAATTGTCCGCCTTTCACAGCTTCTGGGCTACCACTTGGTCTTATATTTTTATTTGTTTCCCAACCATAATATTTATTTGTTTTATCATTACTATTTAATGAAATAAATGAATTTAATTCTGCTTCGAAATTTTTATACACTTCATTATTATCATCACTAATTTTTTTTAAATTAGAATTAACATATTTTCCAACTTCAGACTCTAATAATAAGTAATTAACATCTAAATAAACAACTTTGCCTTCA
>Ga0209036_1001136_pt1 | contig 11424 bp, 9 predicted proteins | sample MarorgKNORR_S2LV_3_FD_188222 | JGI IMG/M metagenome (GOLD analysis project Ga0209036, IMG submission 188222) | Marine microbial communities from the Southern Atlantic Ocean, analyzing organic carbon cycling - DCM_A/KNORR_S2/LV (SPAdes) (version 2) | ecosystem: Environmental > Aquatic > Marine >... | reverse complement strand
TGCGATACAGCTATATAGGATACCTCAAACGGTCCAACTTTTGTGGTATCAGGCCATGAAGAGACAACGTTGACAATTTGACCAGTATGTCCATTTTCTTCTAACTTTCGGATCGCTATTTTGGACGTAAAATTTCTAGCATAAACTGGTGCACCCAATTGAGCCCAAAGATGCCCAAGAGCTCCTATGTGATCTTCATGAGCGTGTGTAATAAAGATTGCTTCGATTTGATTGCGTCGATCCGTAAGCCAAGCAATATCAGGAAATATTAAGTCAACACCAGGTGTTGTATCCATATCTGGAAAAGCAACTCCCAGATCAACGATTATCAATCGTTCTTGCTCCTTAGGCCCGTAACCATAGACATAAAGGTTCATGCCAATTTCACCGGCACCACCTAGTGGTAAATAAATCAATCGGTCTTTAGTCATAAACTTTCTATGCTTTTATTATAATCAAAAATTAGTCTAAGGCCATGCATAGTTAAGTTTTCATCTACTTTTTCGAATAGTACTTCTGTTGATTGAAACAACGGAGCTAATCCGCCCGTAGCAATAACTTGCATTGTCTCTTTTTTTTCTTCTTTTATTTTTCTGCAAATTTCTTTTACTAAACCAATATAGCCCCAAAATACTCCCGATTGCATACAAGAAACTGTGTTCTTTCCTATAACCTGTTTTGGTTTTGCGATATCAACATGTGGCAAAGCTGCAGCCATTTGATGTAGTGCTTGAAGTGACAAATTCACACCTGGAGCTATTACACCACCTACGTAAGCACCATCATGATCAACTACATCAAAAGTCGTAGCAGTTCCAAAGTCTACGATAATCAGATTACCGCCAAAAAGATTGTAGCCAGCAACTGAATTAACAATCCTATCCGGACCTACGGCTGTGCCAACATCTACCCGAACCTCTATCGGTATTTGACACTCCGGCTTACCCACAACAATGGGACGAGTATTATAATAGCGGTCAGATAAAACTCTTAGATTAAAAACAACGCGGGGCACCGTAGATGAAATTATTACATCGGTAATATCAGCCTTTATATTTTGTAATGACATTAATGTTGATAACCATACAAAATATTGATCTGCGGTTCTTTGGTGATCAGTAGCCGTACGCCAGGTTGAAACAAATTTAGTCCCATTCCAAATCGAAAAGATTGTATTTGTATTTCCACAATCAATAGCAAGTAGCATTATATTCTACCCAATATTTAAAAAAAAATTTCAGCGGCAGCAATTTTCTTTTTTTCACCATTATTTATTATTATCAACTGCCCTTTTTCATCAACAGAGTCAAATACACCCTGATATTCAAAATTTGGTGTACGAGCCGTTATTTTTTTTCCAAGTTTTGCTGCACGATCCATCCAAATCTCGCGTATTTTAGAAAATCCCATTGTTCTAAGTTGGTTTTCCCGCAGAGCATAATGATGAGCAATCAACTCCGAAAAATCTATTGGATCTAATTTAATGCCAGTTTCACCTAATATAGAACCTGGTTTAATTGCACTATTTTTGATCTGATCTAAATTTGGCGATGATAATAAATTCACGCCTATTCCAATTACTAAAGCCGAAACAGTGCCAAAATTTCTTGTTTCTAATAAAATTCCACATATTTTCTTACCATTAAGAAGAAGATCATTTGGCCATTTTATTAAAAGTTCATGTTCTTTACCTATTTTTTGATCTATTGCGTCAAATACCGATAAGGCCGCCACAAATGATCTTAGAGCTAAGTTTTGCAAGTCTTCATCTATTTTAATTAAGATTGAGCCAGAGAAATTTCCGCTTGGGTCTGACCAACTACGATCAATACGACCCCGCCCATTTGTCTGTTTTTTAGCGACAACGAAGGTAGGCCTATCAGTAGATTCTGCAAGTTTTAGTGCCTCAGAGTTAGTACTCTCCGTCTCATCTAAGATAACAAAATCAAATTCCATAGTTTTTAATTTAACAATGAAGATGCCGCCGCCTTTGCCATCTCTTCAACGCCAAATAAACTTACAACACCAAAAACCATTATTGCAGCAGATGCTGTCCATATCGTTTTCAAAATAGGAGCTTTTGAATTATCTAGAGGGGCTTCAGGCATTTCCCCAAAATAAATTAAGTAAACTATTTTCAAGTAGTAAAAAGCACCGATCACTGAGGCCAGTACTCCCATAATTGCCAAATAAATTAAATCCGCATTTATGGCTGCCCTTAAAACCTCAAACTTTGCAAAAAAACCTAACATAGGCGGAACCCCCGCCAAGCTAAATAATAGAATTAATAAAGCTATTGCTTTTCCAGGATCCGTTTCAGAAATCATTCTTAAAGATGCGATTTCTGTCACAGATTGCCCATCTCTCTGCATTGACATCAAAATAGCGAAAACACCGATATTCATAGTGATATAAATCGTCATGTACTCTAAAACTGATTGAACCCCAAATTCGGTACCTGCAGCCAAACCGATAAGTGCATAGCCCATATGTGCTATTGAAGAGTAAGCTAACAAACGTTTAAAATCATTTTGACCTATTGCGGCAAAGGCTCCTAGAAACATTGATAGGATAGAAAGAAGAACAATTATTTGTTGCCAATCACCCAAAATATTTCCAAAGGCGTCAAACATTACCCTCATAAATAAACAAATCGCAGCCATTTTGGGAACAGTAGCCAAAAAGGCGGTCACTGGGGTCGGTGCACCTTCATAGACATCCGGTGTCCACATATGAAAAGGCACAGCAGAAACCTTAAATGCCAGCCCAGCAATAACTAGTGCCAGCCCAAAAAGTAAGCCTAAGGACGGAGAATTAGCATTTACGTTCTCCAGTATACCATTAAAAAGTGTTGTTCCTGAATAACCATATGTAAGGGCGGAACCATAAAGTAACAAACCTGATGACAGAGCTCCAAGCACAAAATACTTCAGCCCTGCCTCAGTTGACTTTAAACTGTCTCTTTTAAATGCCGCTATCACATAAAGAGCCAAGGATTGTAATTCCAAACCCATGTAGAGTGCCATTAAATCACCTGCAGACACCATAACCATCATGCCAACAACTGAAAGTGCTATAATTAATGGATATTCAAATCTAAGAAAGCCTCTTCTACTCATATAATCTTGTCCCATAATTAGAACAACAGCTCCTGAGAATAATATTATTATTTTAGAAAATCTAGAAAAGGCATCATTAATAAACATTCCTCCGAATGCAATTTCCGTTTGGACCTCTGAGAAAATCATCCAAAAAGCAAGCAAGATAAAAACAACGGCTGTAAACCAAGTAACTTTTTGAGCAATTTCGTCCTTTGAGGTATAAACGGCGCCGACTAAAGCAACCATGGCATATAGTGAAAGAAATATTTCGGGAAAAATAATGCTTAAATCGTTATAAATCATGTCTCTGACCCTCTAATTCTTTAACATTGAGGTTTGCACTAATTTTGAAGCATCTATTTCTTCATGATAACCAGCAACTAAAGTTTCCACTGAAGGCCCAATGATGTCTAGGACGAGCGCAGGATAAACACCGAGTAGTAAAGTAAAGAAAATCAGAGGTGCAAAAACTGTTTTCTCACGAAAGCTCATATCTTTTAATGATCGCAAAGCCTCTTTTATAAGATCGCCCATTACAACCCTACGATAAAGCCACAATGCGTATGCTGCGGATAAAATGACCCCTGACGTGGCAAACAAAGCAACCCAAGTATTTACCTGGAAGATACCAACTAGAGTCAAAAATTCACCCACGAACCCTGAAGTTCCAGGTAATCCAACATTAGCCATCGTAAAAAACATAAAAATCAAGGCATAACTTGGCATGATGTTTACCAAACCACCATAGGCTTCTATTTCTCTGGTGTGCATACGGTCGTAAATTACACCAACGCATAAAAACAGAGCTCCTGAAATAAAACCATGGCTCAACATTTGAAATATAGCACCATCTATGCCTTGCTGATTTGCCGCAAAAATTCCCATGGTAACATATCCCATGTGTGCTACCGATGAGTATGCAATAAGTTTTTTCATATCTTCTTGCACCAATGCAACTAGTGAGGTGTAAACGATTGCAATAGCTGACAACCAGAAAACTAGATTTGTCATCTCCGATGCACCAATGGGAAACATAGGGAGACTAAATCGCAGAAAACCATATCCACCCATTTTTAAAAGTATTGCGGCCAAAACTACTGAACCAGCAGTAGGAGCTTGTACGTGTGCATCAGGTAACCACGTATGAACAGGCCACATTGGCATTTTTACAGCAAAACTTGCAAAAAAAGCTAAGAATAGTAAAGTTTGAAATCCCCCAAGTATCTCAAAACCCAAAATATTAATTGTGCCATAATCAAAGCTATAATTCATTAAAGTAGGGATATCTGATGTGCCTGCAACGCTATACATAGAAATCATAGCTATTAACATAAGTACCGAACCCAGAAGTGTATAAAGGAAAAACTTAAAAGAGGCATAAATGCGATCTTTGCCACCCCAAATACCTATAATTAGGAACATTGGGATCAAACCAGCTTCAAAAAATAAATAGAATAAAACTAAATCTAGAGCCATGAAAACCCCCAACATCAAGGTCTCCAATAATAAGAAAGCTATCATATATTCTTTGACACGAACTTCTAAACTCCAAGATGCCCAAATCACTAAAGGCATCATAAAAGTTGTCAGCATGACAAAAAGAATAGATATCCCGTCTACCCCCAGTTTATAATTTAACCCCATGATCCACTTGTAACTTTCAACCATTTGAAAATTAGTGTTTAGGGGGTCAAACTGAGCCAGAATGAGCAAGGACACAATAAAAGTCGCAACCGTGGTAAACATAGCCACTCTTTTACAAACTAGTTGTGCAGCAAGATCCTCTCCGCGCGCCACCATAAGAAGAACAAATGCAGCAAAAGCCGGTATAAAAGTAACCATAGAGAGCAGTGGTTGATCCATATTTACTTTACTCCCACTGAAAAAATCATCCAGGATAATAGTACTAGAATGCCTAACACCATACCGAGGGCGTAACTAAATATATAACCAGACTGCAAGCGAGTGGAAATACGTGTTACAAATGGAATGATACCCATCGCTATTCCATTGATTGTTCCATCAATTATCCCACCGTCACCTTTTTTCCAAAAAAACCGTCCAATAGCTTTCGCTCGAGAAACAAAAATAGTTTCATAGATTTCGTCAAAATACCATTTATTTAAAATTAACCTATAAACTGGATCTAAAGTAGATGCCCATTGAGCAGGTTTCTTCTTGTCCCAAACATAGAACCACAAGGCCATAAACAATCCAGCTAGCATGGCTAGAAAGGGGCTTATTTTTACCCAAATAGGCGCATAGTGAGCATCATGCAAAACACGATTTTTAGGCCCCATAAAAATAGCTCCTACTGGAGGCATCTTTTCTTCAATCTCACCGATATTATTTTTGTCGGCATTATCATCAGACCCTTTTGGAGCCGTCTGATGATATTCGCTTTCTATCCCAAAAAATTTTGCAACTTGATAATCTTTTCCAAAAAAACTTGAGTACCAAATCATTCCAGACAAAATCGCACCTATTCCAAGAATTCCCAACGGTATCAACATCACCATAGGACTTTCTTTGGCATGTGAATGAGCCTGGCTATCCCCTTGGGCTTCCCCAAAAAATGTCATTAGCATCAAACGCCAGCTATAAAAACTCGTAAGAAGAGCGACTACAACCAAAATCCAAAAAGGAAAACCGGCATTGGTTCCAGCCCAAGCACTTTCTATAACTGCATCCTTCGACAAGAACCCAGCAAAACCAAAATGCGTTAACGGCACCCCAACGCCAGTTATTGCAAGTGTGCCTATCATCATGGCCCAGAAAGTATATGGGATTTTTTTTCGAAGCCCACCATAATTACGCATATCTTGCTCATGGTGCATTGCGTGAATAACTGAACCGGCACCAAGAAACAGCATCGCTTTGAAAAAGGCATGAGTAAATAGGTGATACATAGCTACCGAATAGGCTCCAACACCGGCAGCAACAAACATATATCCTAACTGGGACATTGTTGAATACGCTATTACGCGCTTTATATCATTTTGTACCAAACCAATGGTTGCAGCAACAAAGGCTGTAAAAGCCCCAAGGATTGTAATAAAACTGAGGGCATTGGGTGCGTACTCCATTAAAGGTGACATTCTACAAACCAGAAAAACACCGGCAGTAACCATTGTTGCTGCATGGATTAAAGCAGAAACTGGTGTTGGCCCTTCCATAGCATCTGGCAACCAAGTATGTAAAAAAAGTTGAGCAGATTTGCCCATAGCTCCAACAAAAAGGAGAAAAGCGATTAAGTTTGCTGCATTCCAATCACTCCAAAGAAACGTAAGACTCGTATCTGCTAATTTCGGAGCTGCAGAAAAAATATCATCAAAATTTATACTACCAGTCAGCATAAATAAACCAAAAATACCTAATGCAAATCCAAAATCACCCACCCGATTGACTACAAAAGCCTTGATAGCTGCCGCGTTTGCACTTTGTTTCCGGTAGTAAAACCCAATCAATAAATAAGAGGCTACACCGACACCTTCCCAGCCAAAAAACATCTGAACTAGGTTATCAGAGGTTACCAACATCAACATTGTGAACGTAAAAAAAGATAAATAAGCAAAAAACCTTGCTTTATAATGTTCATCCTCTTTCCAATTTTCATCATGAGCCATGTAACCTACACTATAAAGATGAACTAAGGCAGAGACTGAAGTTACAACCACCAGCATTATTGACGTCAATCGGTCTAACCTTATCGACCAATTAGCTGACAAGTCTCCGCTGTTTATCCAACGAAAGAGAGTAATTTTTTCTACATGAGCATCGTGTGAAAGGAAAACTATCCAACTTAAAAAACAAGATAAAAATAGTAACGCTATTGTAAGATAAATAGCTTGGCTTTCACCTATTGACCGCCAAAAAAAACCACCAACAATTGCCCCTAAAAGAGGCGAAAATAAAATAATTAGTTCCAAAAAATCACCCCTTCATGACATTCACATCTTCAACAGCTATTGTACCTCTATTACGGAAAAAGCTGACTAAGATTGCCAAGCCAATGGCCGCCTCGGCGGCGGCTACGGTTAAAACAAATAATGTAAAAATCTGTCCGACTAGATCATTCATAAAACTAGAAAAAGCAACGAGATTTATGTTCACAGAAAGAAGCATAAGTTCAATCGACATCAATAAAATGATAATATTTTTTCGATTTAAAAATAGACCAAAGATGCCAATTACAAAAAGTACCGCTGCAACAGTAAGATAATGTTCTAAAGTAACCATTTTAAATTCTTTCTTGCAATATCGAGCATCAGTATTTCAAAGCCCCTGTCCTGGCTTTACATTTTTCAAAGACAGCGATTTGTCTGGATCACGGTAAATTTGAGCTAAGATATCCTGACGTTTGACATCTTTCCGATGTCTTAGCGTCAATACTATTGCTCCTATCATAGCAACAAGAAGAATTAGACCAGCCAATTGAAAAAGAAGAAAATATTTATCGTAAAGCAATAATCCTAGGGCAGCGGTATTATGAAATTCTATTGGAGTTGGTGCAGCACGAGCTGCTTGGGCACCATCTGCGGGAACCCAAACAGCTAAGCCCATTGCTAACTCCATCAAAAGAATAACCACTATCAATAAACCTAAAGGTAAATATTTCGACATTTCAGCTTTTAAACTGGCAAAGTCTACATCAAGCATCATGACAACAAAAAGAAACAGAACAGCAACAGCGCCAACATATACGATAATTAAAAGCATAGCGACAAACTCAGCACCAAGTAGGATAAATAGACCTGCAGATGATAAAAAAGACAAAATCAGCCACAGAACAGAATGGACTGGGTTTCGGCTTAGAACAGTAAACAACCCACCGGTTATGGTGCTCAGTGCAAAAAGATAAAATGCGAAAACTTCTGCACCCATTTTATTTATTCCCGTTAATTTCAGATTGTCGAAAGGTTTTCACTGGTAATCTCAACTTCAAATTGTTTTCATAGTTTCATTATCGATATGGCGCATCTAGCTCTAAATTACGTGCGATTTGTGCTTCCCATCTCTCGCCATTTTCCAAAAGTTTTTCTTTATCGTAAAAGAGCTCTTCTCTAGTTTCCGTGGCAAACTCAAAGTTTGGACCTTCGACGATTGCGTCCACTGGACAAGCCTCTTGGCAAAACCCACAATAAATGCATTTGGTCATATCAATATCATATCGGGTCGTTCGCCGACTACCATCTTCTCTAGGCTCAGCATCTATAGTAATAGCTTGGGCTGGACATATAGCTTCACATAATTTGCAAGCTATACACCTTTCCTCACCATTTGGGTATCGACGCAGAGCATGCTCTCCTCTGAACCGTGGACTTAGTGGCCCTTTTTCATAAGGATAATTTAGGGTTGCCTTGGGTTTAAAAAAATATTTGAGCCCAAGCCTCATCCCTTGCCAAACATCAGCAAGAAAAAAATATTTTACTGCACGAGTATAATCAAATTTACCCAAAATCAGCCTCCAACTAAGTAGCGAGCATAAAAGCTGCCAAAAACTTCAAATTTTGCGAGAAAAGCCACAAAAACAACCCAAGCTAGGGAAAATGGCAAAAACACTTTCCAGCCAAGTCTCATTAATTGATCATATCTATAGCGAGGGGTGATTGCCTTGATCATCGCAAAAATAAAAAAGAAAAGGCCCATTTTCAAAATCATCCAGAACACCCCATCGGGTAAAGCAGGAATTGGAGACAACCAACCGCCAAAAAACAAAAGGCTAGTAAGTGCACACATCAAAAAAACTGCTATCAACTCACCAGCCATAAATAATAAAAAAGGCGTGGAGCTGTACTCAACCTGGAAACCTGCCACCAGTTCCGATTCAGCCTCGGGAAGGTCAAATGGTGGCCTATTTGTTTCGGCCAAAGCAGAGATAAAAAATAAAAATAACATTGGCAAATGGGGCAACCAATACCAACCAAAAATTCCATAATCGGTGTCTTGCGCAGCAACAATTGCACCAAAATTCATAGATCCCGTTGAAATGATAACACCTATAATAACCAGTCCTATTGACACTTCATAGGAAATCATCTGAGCAGCAGAACGAAGCGAACCCAAAAATGGATATTTGGAATTAGATGCCCAACCACCCATGATAACACCGTAAACTTCAAGTGACGATATCGCAAAAACATAAAGTATGGCGACATTAATATTCGAGAGTTGCCAACCTTCATTTAATGGAACTACCGCCCAGGCTAAAATAGCCATCACAAAGGAAACCACTGGGGCTAAGAAGAAAACAAATTTATCTGATCCAGCTGGAACAACAATTTCTTTGAACACTAATTTTAACATGTCTGCACCAGACTGCAAAAGTCCGAATGCTCCCACAACATTTGGACCCCGCCGTAATTGAACAGCTGCCCAAACCTTCCGATCTGCATAAATTAAAAAGTATGCGGAAAGAAGCAAAAACACAGCCATAAGAAGGCCCTGGCCTATCAAAATAAGTACAAAACCAAAATTAGAAGACATCAGATCCGAGAGCACCCCCCCAATCGTAAAAAATAATTGTGAAAATATCTCTGTCATTTTAAATCAAACCATTTCATTCCGCGGCAACTTTTGAATTATTTCTAGCCTTTGCGCCAGCGGACAATTCTGCCATTACACTCGAAGCGCGCGCGATGGGGTTTGTTAGGTAAAAATCACTGATAACATTTAAAAAATCTCTCTCAAGCATCTTACCAGCTTTCAATGGCTTCCATTCATTTAATGGAACCTCGTCTATTTGCTCTAAGTTAGGATATAATCCAACTAAAAGTGCTCTCAATTGACTTAGATTATCAAAGGGCAAATTATTGCTCAGCTCTTCGGATAAGGCTCTAAAAATTGCCCAGTTTTCTTTTGCTTCTCCAGGTGCAAAATTTGCTCTGCTACTTAATTGAGCACGACCTTCAGTATTTACAAATATTCCATTTTCTTCAGTATATGCGGCGGCTGGGAAAATAATATCTGCATTATGTGCGCCTCGATCACCATGGCTTCCTTGATAAATTACAAAAACACGTTCAGGGAGTTCAATTTCGTCAGCGCCTAGATTATAAATCACATCTGCGTTTGCAATCTCAGCACTTAGTTCGCCATCTGCAACAGCGCCAATATCCAAAGCTCCCACTCTAGATGCTATTGTATGTAAATTTAAAAACTTTGACCCTGTTTTTTCTGCTAATTCCATCACCTTAGATAAAACAGACAGTCCGTCTTCATCCCGAATAGCACCTTGCCCCAATATCACAACGCTTTCCTGATCCCCGGCTAAAGAGGTTTCGCTTTTGATTAAATCTTTTAAAGATTTTCTGCCTGTGCCGCAGTGGTGATATTCGTAGGATAAGTCACAGGGCTCTCCTATAAGTTTTACTTCTGCTCCATTTAACCACGCTTTTCTAATACGGGCATTTAACGTTGGGGCCTCATTCCGTGGATTGGAGCCAATTATATATATATTTTTGGCTGTATCTATATCTGCAATCGATGCTGTTCCAACATAAGCACTACGATTATCGCTTGGAAGCCGAGCTTGATCCAAGCGGCATTCAACTGAACCTCCCAAGCCCTCAATTAGCTGTTTCAGAGCAAATGTGGCTTCGACTGAGACTAAATCGCCAACAAGACCAAATATTTTCTTATCAGTTATTGCTGATTTTGCCTTCTCTAAAGCTTCTGCCCAAGTCGCTACGCGCAGCTTCCCATTTTCACGTACATAAGGTGTATCCAGTCTCTGACGCCTCAATCCATCCCAAACAAATCGAGTTTTGTCTGAAATCCATTCTTCGTTAATTCCATCGTGGTTACGCGGCATAATGCGCATAACTTCTCGACCTTTCGTATCAACCCTAATATTCGAGCCTAACGCATCCATAACGTCTATAGTTTCAGTTTTACTAAGCTCCCAAGGACGAGCTGTGAAAGAATATGGTTTAGAAGTTAGAGCTCCAACCGGGCATAAATCGATGATATTTCCTTGCAAATTGCTTTCTAGTGTTTCACCTAAATAACTTGTGATTTCGCTATCTTCACCACGCCCCGTTTGCCCCATTTGAGATGCCCCTGCCACCTCAGTTGTAAAACGCACACACCTAGTACAGCTTATGCAACGGGTCATATGAGTTTCAACAAGAGGGCCAAGGTCTAAATCATCCGAAGCTCGCTTTGCTTCCCTAAAACGCGAAAAATCTACTCCATAAGCCATAGCCTGATCTTGTAAGTCACATTCCCCCCCTTGATCACATATAGGACAATCAAGTGGGTGATTGATTAGTAAAAACTCCATTACACCCTCTCGGGCTTTTTTTACCATCGGTGAGTTGGT
>Ga0209036_1001132_pt1 | contig 11439 bp, 10 predicted proteins | sample MarorgKNORR_S2LV_3_FD_188222 | JGI IMG/M metagenome (GOLD analysis project Ga0209036, IMG submission 188222) | Marine microbial communities from the Southern Atlantic Ocean, analyzing organic carbon cycling - DCM_A/KNORR_S2/LV (SPAdes) (version 2) | ecosystem: Environmental > Aquatic > Marine >... | reverse complement strand
CCACTGCTCAGTCAATTGGAGAACCTGGCACTCAGATGACTATGAGGACTTTCCACTACGCTGGTGTAGCTACTGTTAACGTAACGCAAGGTCTTCCTAGAATAATTGAGATCGTAGATGCAAGGAAAACACCTAACACTCCTACTATGAGGATTTACCTGAACGAGAAGAATTCTAAAGGAAAGCCACTGAGGACTAATGAAAAGCTCGTTAGAGAGATCGCGGCTGGACTAGAGGCTACTACAACCAGCGACATAGCTAATATTGATGTTGAAGTCGCTCAGAGATACCTTAGTCTGAAGCTCAACAAGTCCAATATGAGGCTTAAGAATATGAATGGAGCAGAGGTTAAAGACAAGCTCAGTAGAGCACTCAGACTTTACATTCAATCCGATAATGAGGATAAACCATCAGAGCTGAAAATTATTCCAGGTGTTGCTAAGAAAGAGGATTTGGAGACTCTGGCAACAGATCCGCCAACCTATACGGACCTCCTCCAGCTCGAGGACAAGATAAAGAAACTCCAACTAAAAGGTATTAGAGGAGTTATGAGGGCAAATGTCCAAGCTGGAGAGAACGATGAGTACTACATCTCCACAATCGGATCAAACCTTGCCAAGGTCAGTGAGTTCGCAGGTGTCGATAGATCCAGAACGTACACTAACAACATCAATGAGATACAGTCCTATCTTGGAATAGAGGCCGCTAGACAGGCCATAATTAATGAGATGCTAGACACCATGGAGGGAGCAGGACTAGATGTTGATGTTAGACATCTAATCACAGTATCAGATGTCATGACCAGCAGTGGTGAAGTAAGGGCTATCGGAAGGCATGGTGTTAGCGGAACGAAGCATAGCATTCTTGCTAGGTCCGCCTTCGAGGTTACAGTTTCTCACTTACTAAGGGCTGGAATCATCGGAGAGAGAGACGAGTTGAGGGGTGTTACTGAGAATATTGTCGTAGGGCAGCCAATAGCACTGGGAACGGGAAGTGTTGATCTGTTCTATATCCCAGACGAGGCATAGAGGTGAAAAAATGGATTTAACAAGAAACCTGAAACAGGCGTTGAGTACTGGAAAAATCATCTTCGGACAGAGAGAAACCATGGGTGCCTGCTCTAAAGGGGAGGCTAGGCTAGTTTTAGTCGCAGCAAATTGCCCGGAGAGTTTCCTATCCGATTTATCTACTACTCATCCCGGAGTACCAATCCATAGGGTCCTTATGGTGAATAGACAATTAGGATCTGCATGTGCTAAGCCTTTCGCTGTCAGCTCACTATGTGTAGTAGACCCAGGACAGAGTGATCTTCTAACTCTCCAGCATAACCTTTGATAGTCTGAAAAGAACTCTCTCGTGCTGTCGTGCAATAGGACGCTTCAAGTCTGTTAACTCCTTCAGTATAGTGTGGAAGATGCAGTCAGACAACTCCTAGCAGTTAGAGGGGTACGCCTACATGAGTCGCCACAAAGCACAACAACTCCCGGTTTCATACTTCTCGGAGTAGCAGAGAGAGTACCAGAATTTGGAGTAGTGAAAGGTTCGCCCGTTACAGTGTGGCATATCCCATCCGATATACTTCCCATTAGTAGGGCTGAGCTTGAGAGGTGGTGCGTAGATGTGCCTCCTGGTAGGCATTGGCTCCTCAGTCAAAGGGAGCTTCCCGATGACCTCTCCTCAATATTTCCTACTGACTCACAAGTGGTTGCATGGGGCCCTAGTAAAATGTCAGTTTGGTTTGGGGAAGCAATACTTTCAGGAGACTTAGAAGTTTCTCTACCTCATGAACACGAACTCAAAATGAATTCCGAAACCTCGTCACCAGAAAATGAAAGGAGCGAAATAAGGCTCGTAGAAGCAGTGATAAATCTAGACACGTGGCTCCTACAAAAAAATCTTGAAAACGCCCTCACATCTCCAGTATTTCTGGAAGGTAAGATATGGGAGGTTAAGGGGGAAATTGTTTCGCCCGAAGGAGATTCAGAAAGAGATACCTGGATGATTATAGAAGATCCATGGTCTTCCAATCTATCAATATTCGAAGATAAAGCCAAAAATTTTGCGACCCCTAACCTTAGGATCATAGTGCCTCCTGAAGCAAGATGGATGAAACGAGAGAAACTAATATCAAAGCTACCCTCACTCTTAGATGCAAGAAGACAGGGTGAATCGGAACAAACAGAAAACTCAGTGAGGAGCATCATGTTGGAATGGTGGAGGGTCGATTTGGAATCAATAACAATCCGAACTATTGGTGCAGTATTTCCCGCATGGATACTGAAGGTAGAGGGCAGAGAAGATGTCCTGTTGCATGCCATAAATGGCAGGACATACCCATTACCCTAATTACGTTGCAGAGACATAAGCTCTTCTGTAGAGAGGGTATCTCCTGACATCAACTTGGACATGAGATCAGAGACCTCAGTCTTCTCTTCAGATGCATTCTCATCCGTCCTCATCTCAATCGCATTAATCAGGTCCTGAATGGAGTGAATGCACCTCAAAGAGACGATATATAGGCTATGTATCGAGTCAGCCTCCTTCTTAGATTTAGTCAATCCGGAATGAGCGGAATTAGCCTGATCACGTAACCTGTCAACTTCTTCTGACAATTCCACCATCAAGTCATGAGCTTCCTGTGCTGACAATACCGCCTTCTCAACTCTGTTATGGGCTTCTTCTTGGGCCCTTTCAGCGCTACGTACACTGGACTTCAGATCACTCAGCCTTCCCCCATCTTTATTCGACTCTTTAGCTTCCTTCAAATCCTGACTCAGCTTCTTCATTTCTCTGAAGAAACCCTTCTCACTAGCACCTGTGAAGCCCCCTCTTTCGTATTTCCTCTCTAGGGCATCCATCTTCGCCCGAATTTTAGCAGGGGAAGGTCCAGAATTTCTCTTAGCCTTCTCTCCGCTATCTTCCAATCTAGACAATATTTCCCTTAACTCGGTTCTGATTGATTTCAACTCATCAGACTTAACAGCTCTTTCGAGCTTGAGATCCTTGACTTTGGTATTGGCTTCATCGCGAATCTCTTTCTGTGACCTTACTTCGGAAATGAGCTCTTTGACCTGTCTATTTACTTCGTTCCTTGTATCCAAGTAAGCTCTAACTTTGGCATTCAACTCGTCGCGTAACTCACGCTTCTCGTCTAATCCTGACTCTAGAGATTGCTTCGCGGGAGCGAAAACTTCTGTTATCTCGTCGAGCTCCAATATGTGACCCCACCATTACCGAATTTGTACTGACATTTAAGAACATAGTAGAGCAATAAATTTACTCAATCTTCCCTCTTAGTAGCGAGATTGCCTTTTCTAGGCCCCCTTCGAGATACTCCAATCCTTCTCTTCTTCTTAGTAGGCGTATTCTTAGCATCAACTTCGGACCCAATATCTCCAGTCCCACCAGCCAAGTCCGATAGACTTCCTGATCCCAGAAGGGCATCTAGTTCTACGGTACTCAGAGAACCACCTGTTTTGGCTTTGGCTTTGATTTCAGAGAATCTGACTTTCCTATTCCTGCCACCAGTTATCCTCTGATACGTCTTAACTCTGGAAAGCCCCTTCCTCAAAGACTTCCTTTTTGTTTCAATCACATCTATCCGCTTATCGATTTTTGAAATCCTCTTACTAATTTTACTTACTTCGGCTCTACTGGCTTTATTTTCATTTCCAGTCTCCGATGTCGCCTCATTCTCCAATACCTCTTTTTCCTTACGTCCAGCATCAAGTTTTACGGTTACTTCTCTCATTTCCTTAGCTTTCTCTACATATTCGGTGTGAGCTGTTTCTGATTCAGCCTTCTTTATAATAGACGCTTGAATTTCAAAAAATCTTCTGAATGCCTCCAACTCTCGAGAGAGTGTAGGGACCGCAGTCAAGTCGTTGTCAATAGTTGTCAATCTCCTATGTGTTTCAGATAGCCACTCCTTCAGTACATCCATTGGAGGGGGGATGAGTCTATTCACATCGTCTCTCTTCTTTCTAGATGAATCTGCAGCTTTTTTTATTTCATGAAATTTCCTTAATAGGCCCCTTCTCTCTGAATTGGCCCCCTCCATCTTACCTACGATACCACGAAGGACTCTAACCCTGTTAACTAGGTCCATCCTCTCCGAACGCAAGTCTCTCTTTTCGCCCTCAATAGAACCCAACTCTCTTTCAAGACTGCTCCTCATTTCTTGAATCTCATGACCATCAAGATCTTCTAAGTCATTGAATGAGCTAGCGGTATTATCTCCACTCATTCCTCTTCCTCCTTCTTCTTGGATTTCTTCCTTGCAAACGAAGAAGCACCGCCATCTAATACCCTATTCATATCCGTGAGGAGATCATCAAATCCAGTAGAACTATCTCCGAAACCTGTAGATAATTTCCCCTCCCATAATGAGATTGCATCTGATGACTGGGCGTATAGCTCTCTAGCTCGATCTAACTGCCTCCTTATATCCCTGATTTCAGACTGTAGTGATACCTTTTTTTCATACAGAGGCTGTGCCTTTTCTACTGCCTTCAGCATCCTTGAATGTGATGCTTCTGAAATCCTAAAATTGGAAATCATAGTCTTCCTTGATTCCACATACTTAGCCATCTCAGGATTAGACTCTCTCCTATCTTTGAGCCATTTCTCATTCTTTTCAATGAGTTTCCTTCGCTTGGCAATCAGCTTCCCTTCTTCTTTATGGTCCAATGCCGAGGTTTCTATCTTTTCTTCTATATTCTCAAGCTCTTCAAGAAGTTTCAATTTCTTCCATTCGGGATCCAGACTTACCATCCCGCCCTTCTCAGAGAGTAACCCTATCGATTCTTTAACCTCGGATAATTTAGCTCTAGCAACGGCCTGTGAAGAATCTCTTTCAGTCTTCATTTCAGCTACAATTTCATTTGCTTTACTATGGGATTCAACTGCTCTCTTAACACGTGGAGAGAGAGCTTCCTCCTCTGCTTCCAGATTCCTAATTACATTCGGAAGCTGCTCTTCTAATGCCTTCCATCGTGCTAGCAAGCCCTTTGCTAGCTCATCCGGTTTTACCTCTAGCAATTGTTGGACGTCCATGGTATTCGGCTCCAGCCGGGACCGTCGGTTAAAGGTCACTATGTGACCTTGGAAGGGGTTTGTTTCATACGCCCTCACATCTCGGAAGTTTTGAGGAGAGGATATGAAGCATACCGTATCATACATCATATTACTCTCTTTCATACTTATTTTTTCTAATTCTGCATCTGCTAATGACTCACAATTAGCTGAAATGGAAATTCAAGACTCCTCTGACTGGGAAATATTAGTTATTGATCAGTCTACTTCATTGCCGAATGGCAACGAAACCTTCTCTGATGGAGATTATGTTAGAATCTCAGTACAGGTAAGTAACACTGGAAACCAGGCAACAAACGGTAGTTGGAAATTAAAATTACTTTCCGAAGGAGTATGGCACCCATTAGCCGGTCAAAACGAGACATGGGGTGCCAATGAAAATCAACTTTCTGAAATGACACTAGGTCCTCTCATTGAAGGGGTTATGAAACTAAAATTCGAAATTTCTCTGGAAAACTCTACTTCCAATATTTCTGAAACCATAGAAATTACTGTATCTCCTAATCCAGTACTCTTCACTTCTGCAGGAGATGCAATTATCGCAATAACAGGTGAACCGGCATATATAGGCGATATTCTAACAGCCTCAATATTGGTGGGTAATGGAGGCGATTCGGAAGGTTCAGTTATGCTCACGCTCTATGATATCGATTCGATGATATTATTCTCTGGAGACCCTGTTTTGATTAGCCCGGGTTCTAGTAGGGAGATTTCAGTAGATTTCAACTTCTCTTCGTATGGTGAAAAATGGTTCCAGTGGAAAATTAATAGTGATTTAGGAGGGGTATCTCCGGACTTATCTGGAAACCATACAATTACCATTCTTCCACAACAGGAAGTTAGAGTGGGCCTTTCATCAAGCGACTGGTCAGTTTCTAATGGATTATCAATCGACTATTGGATTTCTCTCTCGGATGGGCCTGAAAGAAATGTACAAGTTTCGATAAGTGAATTTGAATCTGGCATCTCCAAAGAACTTCAGAAATTTACAATCACATTAAGCCAGGGTGTAAGACAACTCAATATTCAAATTACCGATCCTAGTCCGGAACTAGACAGGATAGAAATTTCTGTAGATCCACTGAGTTGGCATTCGAAACAAATTCCAGATTTAGATATACAACTAATTAGTCCACAGCCAATCATTGAGATTTCTTCATGTGTTCAGAGCCCAGATGTTCTAGAATTCTCAGATACACTAATTGTCACATGTACAATTTCAAACACGGGCAACTCAGATTCTCTGCCTGGACGTGTTTCACTATCAAGGGTCTCAGATGGTTATATTTTCAGCGATTCAGGATTATCAATGATTCAGGTAAATGTTGGAGAGGAAAAACCGATATCATTGACTGTCCCCAATTGGCAGGATGAAGGCACCACAGCATTGCAAGTAAAATTTTCATCTGCCATAAGTGCATCTTCAGGAAGTATAGCGGTTCAGGCTAATCAGAGGTCTTCGGATGGTTTTGAGATACCATTCGATCCAACCGCGGCACTCTTGGGTGCAGTCTCCGGTCTAGTTTTGATGATGATATTACTCGCGTTCTGGAGAGTTGCAACAGAAAGGACCCCCGACACGGAAAGGAAGAACCTTGACTCTACTTCAAGAATCGAGAAAAGGAGGGAGCGAGATAACATAGAGGCATCATGCCCAACTTGTAGTCAAAGACTCAGTATCCCAGGGGATCATGTAGGCAGAGTACGATGTCCTGCATGCTCAAATAGCTTCGAAGTTGGAGTCAGAAAGGAAATCAAAATTAGCTCCGACCCACCTGCTATAGAGGAAGAAATAGAAAGTAAAGATATAGAAAAAAGCGTAGATATCTTCTCTTCCTCAGACAACGATATACTTTCATGTCCATCTTGTGAACAATTACTCAAGGTGCCATTGGTCAAGAGGCCAGTAATGTCAAGATGTCCTGCATGTAGATGTGAGTTTATGGCTCTTGGAGGTGATTTGGATGAGTGAACTAAGTGAATTCGAAGAGATGTATCTGAAGAGAATCTTTGAGATTTATGATTCAGAGCCAAGTACTATTGTCAAGACCTCCCAATTAGCTGATATAATGTCAGTTAGCAACGCTTCTTCCACAGAAATGATACAAAGACTATCGGAAAGGGGCTTATTGACATATGTCCCCTACAAGGGGTGCAGACTCACTCCGATAGGGTTTAACACGGCAGCTAGGATAAAAAGAAGAGAGGGCCTGTTGCAGATTTTACTTACTGACGTAATTGGATTTGATGGCGACGTTGATGCCGCCGCCTGTAAGATGGAGCATAACATGTCAATTGATCTAGAGGAATCACTAGATAGAATGTTAGGATATCCGAAACAGACTCCAGCAGGTAATAAAATTCCATCTGTAAAGCGTTCAGTAAAGCCAACTTCTGATGGTCTTTTGTTACCTATTTCATTCCTCCCTATCGGTTCTTCAGCAACAATAGAGGTGATTGCACTTCAGCCAACTGATGTGAAGACACTGGAATTATCAGGCCTAGGGATAGGATCTAGAATAGAAGTTCGCGAAGAGGGGGTATATTCCAATGGCCAACTAATCGTCATTAGTGAGACTATCATGAAGAGGATTCTATCACGTACGGAGGTTTACAATGTCGATTAAAGATCATGAAAACATGGATCTCGATTCCATGGCGGATGACTTATCTGGTATTGCTCCACCAGCTCCTTCAGTCCCAGTTTCTAATATTTCTACATCGGCTACCCCTTGGATGGACGACACACTCCGCTCAAAAGAATCGGCACTTTTGAGGTTAGATAGACTACTGGTGAGCGGAGGGGCCAGACTTGTACTATTCTTGCCATTGTTGGCGATTGTCCTACTTGGCGCAGCGCAGTCATACGGTAGCAATGACACGGACTGGTGGAATGAGACTCTAAGGGAAGCGGCAGGTGGTTTTTCATTGGTCCGAACCACATATGCCACAGCATTACTGATACTAATCGCCGATATTTTTCTATTAACAATCTTGCTTAGGATGATGACATATTCAAGAACAATATTTCATTACGAAGCAGATGCACTAACTTCCTCGGGCCTAACATTTAGGAGTTCTCATGGTTATGCTGAAATGAGGGCTACTCTAGATGGTTCGATTAGACAGGTTACAGCAATCTCATCATTGATTGCAATCTCATCAATTCTTCTTGCACTATCCCTATGGTTCCCCTCTGGTCAAGAACAGGTCAGTCCAGTACTATTGGCACTATCTACTGGGTCTCTGCTGGCAGGTTACGGAGTCCAACTTATCTCCATCAGATCTAGATTCAATGCATCCGAACCATGGGGCATGCTCGAGGCATTTTCTCCTCCAATTCACCCGGCCTTACTAACTAGGCCATTCAACGATGTGATAAAAGCACACATCGACCCACTTCTTGGAATAAGAATTACTGAGTACCTTAAAACGGTTAGATCGGAACTTAGAGAAGGCTACACAATGTCCGAGTTACAAGAGTCCTTGCTCTTATTACTTCACTTGAGGAGATCTTCCCTAATATCCGACTCTGAGTTCAGAAAAAATTTAGAATTGATGGTCGAACCAACGGCAATAGACGGACTTTTCAGACACCCAGAAGTAGGTGAGGAGACTTGGGATAGGCTTCTGCAACACGCTAGAAGTGAATGTAAGCCATTTTTTAGACTACATGACAGGATGAGAATGAGGAGAGGAATCAGTAGCTCAGATGGAGGCTTCTGGTTTGATGTAGATATGGAGAATCTGGTCGTAGGCCAGGCAAATTTATTTGCTTTCATACTCAATTCCGGTGATGAGCCAAAAGATCTTGTTTTGAAGATACAAACTCCTGACTTCAAACCGAATGAATGCGTTTACAAATTACATTCATCCCCTCTAATTTCGTCATCAGATCCACTGAATCCCTCTTCACTATCTTCTATGATCCAAGAAATGACAAATAGTACAAGCATCGTCTGGCAAAGTCTGCTACCGTCCATTAAGGGAGAAGCTACTGTTACAGTGAGACTGGAAGACGACTCTGGCAACCTCATCTCAGGAAGGGTCCTAAATGTTCAAGTTGGGAGCGATCTAATCACAAGAACAAGAAGGACAGTCGGTGCAATGTTCATGATTGGTGCCCTAATTGCTATCACATCTCCATTGTTGCCCTTAGCGGGCTCAGTACTTGGGCTACTTTGATGAGTTCCATTCAAGAACTTCTACCTCGTCGCATGGACGTGAACGATGAGGAAAAGGGTCCTGATGATGACCTAAAAACTAGGCTCCACGCTATGGAGGCTAGGCTTAGGAGAATGAGGGACCAAAGGGCATCTCATAACGAAGACGCTAGAAGGGCCGCCAATTCAAGAAACTCAGTTCAGGAGCAGTCTAAGGAGATAAGGTCCAACATAGAGGAAAAATTATCACAGCAGAAAGAAGTCAGAGCTAGGGCTAAATCCCATCAGGCCCAGAGGGATGCCATACAGTCCAGGATTAGGGAGATAATCAACAGTAAGAAGGGTAGGAGAAATGAAGCAGGAAAGGCCAAGTCTGACGTGGTTGAACTATCAGAAGCTATTGCTGAGATTTCCCAAATTGAAAATAAGCTGATGACGGATGGTACACTGACCCTCAAGGCTGAGAATAGACTTCTTAGAAAGCTTAAGAATTTGGCATCCAGGAGAGATGAACTACTTCCAAAGGCCGCCGAGTTTGAGGCCATAAATATCGATCTCGGAGATTTGGAAGGCACTATTCAGACACTCAAGGCAGAAGCTGACGCGCAACATGAAGCAATGAAAAGTGCTCACCAAGAAGCCGACGATATTTGGGAAGAAGTTAAACCAATGCTCGAAGAAAGAGACTTCCTAAGATCCGAGGGAGACCGTCTCCATGAGATATTTGTAGAGTCTAAAGAATTGGCTAACTCCGTACATGCTGAAATTGAAGCCCTCCTGAAAGAGGTAAACGAGGCCAGAGATGAGATGAAGTCAAGGAGAGAGGAAAGGGCCAGAGTAATAAGGGATCATAATGAGTCCGTTAGGGAAGCCCTAAAGACACCCGATAATGACGAGGTTCTAGCGGACTCACTTACTGATAGGTTACTCTCTGAGGGCTCACTAACCCTAGGTGGTTCAATGTCAGGAGATCCGCAGGCATCTCCAAACGCAAATGCCACTGTTCCTCAAAAAAGAAGGAAACCCAGGAAAGTTGGCGCCTTTAGAAAAACCAGAAAGTAGTATTACCATCCTCTCTCTTCTAGCCTAACTTCTAGTGTCTCAATCTCTAGTCCGGGCATTGCTTCACCAATCATCGAACATGCTTCAGAAACGATAGATGGATCGTTGTAGTGGTGGGTAGCCATGACGATGGCCTCTGCTGTATTAGCTGGATCCGAGCTCTTGAATATTCCAGAGCCTACAAAGACGCCATCCATCCCATGATTCATCATCAAAGCCGCATCTGCTGGAGTTGCAATGCCTCCCGCGGAGAAAGTGACAACAGGTAAGCGCTTATTTTGCACTACCTCCGAAATTACAGATTCTACTTCAGAACGCAGCTCATCCATTTTTCCAAAAGGCGTTGTCTTAGAGTGGAGATTAAATTTTGAACCTTTCTTTACCCGATTATATCCGTCCATAATCGATGAAATGACCTCTTCGTACTTTTTGCTATCCGGGCTCTCACTAATTTCGCAAGCATACTCAATTTCTTTACTGACGAGAACAGCGTGTTGTACTGCGCTGACAACGTTGCCTGTTCCTGCCTCCCCTTTCGTTCTAATCATCGCGGCTCCTTCAGCAATCCTTCTAACTGCCTCGCCTAGGTTGGTACATCCACACACAAAAGGAATTGTGAAATCGTTCTTGGGTATGTGAAAGAATGGATCAGCAGGTGTTAAGACTTCAGACTCGTCTATCATGTCCACTCCTAGTTGCTCTAATACACGGGCCTCTTCGCTGTGCCCAATTCTGGCCTTGGCCATTACAGGGATACTAGTAGTTTCTATTATTTCTTGAATCATCTGTGGATGACTCATCCTCGCAACTCCCCCCATGGCACGAATATCTGCAGGAACTCTTTCCAAAGCCATAACCGAAACTGCACCAGCATCCTCGGCAATGTGAGCCTCTTCAGGTGTGACAACATCCATGATCACCCCTCCCTCTTGCATTTTCGCAAAACCCCTCTTCAGGAGCTCGGTTCCGTGACGCATCTTTGTCAGATCAAAAGTGGTACTCATGTACACCGCTACAACAGTCCACTCAAGAACCTATGTAATGTTAATTTTAACAATTAGGCTAGAACAGGAGAGTCCCCTTCTGCAATTGGAAGGTCTGGGGCCTCTTCCTCATTTCT
>Ga0209036_1001130_pt1 | contig 11443 bp, 12 predicted proteins | sample MarorgKNORR_S2LV_3_FD_188222 | JGI IMG/M metagenome (GOLD analysis project Ga0209036, IMG submission 188222) | Marine microbial communities from the Southern Atlantic Ocean, analyzing organic carbon cycling - DCM_A/KNORR_S2/LV (SPAdes) (version 2) | ecosystem: Environmental > Aquatic > Marine >... | reverse complement strand
CTGTTTGCACACAAAGCTTGCAGATGAAGCAATCAACATACCAGGGTCATTAGTTTCCGAAACTTATATGAATAGTGACGTAATTATTAAAATTTGCAAAAAATATAAAATTAACGCGATTCATCCAGGTTATGGACTCCTATCTGAAAATGCTGATTTTGTAAAAATGGTTGAAAATAATAACCTTATCTTTATAGGCCCTAGCAGCAAAATTGTAAGAAATATGGGTGAAAAGGATAAAGCTAAATTAATTATGGAAAAAGCAGGAGTTCCAGTTGTTCCAGGATACCACGGGAAAATTCAAGACAAAAACTTTCTAGAGCAAACTGCTAAAAAAATTGGTTATCCAATATTAATAAAAGCCCGTGCCGGTGGTGGTGGTAGAGGCATGAGGGTAGCTGAAACTTCAAATAAATTTTTGTCTGCACTAGAAGAAGCTACCAGTGAGGCAAAAACAAATTTTAAGGATAAAAACTGTTTGCTTGAAAAGTATATTTCTAAGGCACGTCATATTGAAATACAAATTTTTGGTGACAAGTATGGTAATGTAATTCATCTATTTGACAGAGATTGCTCATTACAAAGACGCCAACAAAAAATAATAGAAGAAGCCCCTTGTCCAGAATTAAATAATGATATTAGAACCTTTTTAGGTGATTTATCTGTGAAAGCAGCTAGATCAATTAAATATGAAGGAGCAGGCACTATAGAATTTATTGCTGATATTGAAAACGGCATTGATAAAAATAAAATCTATTTTATGGAAATGAATACAAGGATACAAGTTGAACACTCAGTCACTGAGGCTGTAACTTCAACTGACTTAATTACATGGCAACTTGAAATTGCTAACGGCAACAAAATCTCTAAATCACAAAAAGATATAATTTTAAAGGGATGGTCCATTGAAGCAAGATTATATGCAGAAAATGTAAATAATAATTTTTTACCTCAAAGCGGCTTAATACATCATCTTAATTTTCCTAAAATGTTGAAACATCCAAACTGTATTGTAGAAACAGGTACGCAAGAAGGAGATTATATTACTCCGTTTTATGACCCAATGATTGCAAAAATTATTTCATTTGGAAAAGATAGAAATGAAGCGATCAAATACCTTGAGAATTTTCTTTTTAATGTTGAAATTGGAGGTATAAGAACAAATTTAAACCTACTTAAAAAATTAATTACCAATAAAAATTTCATTATAGGAAATATTGATACTAAATTTGTAGAAAATAATATAAAGGACTTTATTGATAATGAGTCTGATCCATATTACGTAGCTCTTGCTGGGCTTGTTGTTTTTAATGAAACTATATCTAGACAACAATCAAATTGGTATATGTGGAAACCAAGCGAGTACCCACAAGATATAACTATTCAAGATAGAATCCAACAATTAAAAATTTGTCAGAGAAACATGAATGAGTATGAAATTAAGATAAATAACCTCAAGTATTTATTCACTTCTGTAAAGATAAATAAATCTTCACTTAAAGCTAAATTAAATGGTCAAAATTTAGATATTAATTATAAATTAATTATAGATAAACATACTAATAATAAATTTTTTACAATATTCGCTAAAGACATTACCTATGAAGTTATTGTCTTAGATTCTTTAAGGCCTAGAGAAAACAACGAAGAATTTTCAGAAGATGATATAATAGCTCCAATGCATGGACTAATAAAATTTAATAAAATTAGAGAAAACTCAAAGGTGAAAAAAGGTGACGTTTTGTTAAATTTAGAAGCAATGAAAATGGAGTATTCACTTAATTCACCACGTGATGGTGTCATAAATAAAATTTATGTTAAAAATGGCCAACAGGTTACTGAAAAAATGAAACTTTTAAGTTTAAAAAAATAAATTATTTCAACGGTTAAAAAAATGAGCAATTTTATTAATATTTTTGAAATGAGTCCCCGAGATGGGCTTCAAAATGAAAAGAATTTCATTTCTACTGAAGATAAAATAAAATTTATAAATAAACTATCTAGTTGTGGTTTTAAAAAAATAGAAACATCTAGCTTTGTTAGTCCTAAATGGGTTCCTCAATTATCTGATGCATTAAAAGTTTTCAGAGGTATCAATAGAGCAGAGGAAATAAAGTATACCGCGTTAACTCCTAATGAGAAAGGATTTGACAATGCTTTAGAAGCAAAAGTGGATGAAGTAGCGATTTTTACCGCCGCTTCAGAGACATTTAACAAAAAAAATACTAATTGTGATATTAATACAAGCCTAAATCGATTTAAGCCAATTATCCAAAAAGCTAAGATAAATAAAGTTCCTGTTAGAGGTTACATTAGTTGCATTTCTCATTGTCCATATGAAAATTATGTTGATCCAAAAAAAGTTGGAGAAATAGCTAATAAATTAATAAAAATGGGTTGTTATGAAGTTTCTCTTGGAGACACAACTGGAAAAGGAAGTTCTGAACAAACGTCAAAAGTTATTGCAGAATGTTTGCAATTTTTAACACCTGATAAATTAGCTGGTCATTTTCATGATACATTTCAAAATGCATTAAATAACGTAAAAATTTCTTTAGAATACGGAATTAAAACTTTTGATTCTTCAGTTGGTGGTCTAGGTGGATGTCCATATTCACCAGGTGCGAAAGGCAATGTTTCCACAGAAAAAGTAAATGATTTATTACTATCAATGGGATATGAGACTAATCTTAATATCACAAAAATTAAAGAATGTAATAAAATTGCGTTAAACCTTAAAGAGCACGGAAGCTATGAATAAAAATAAAAAACAAACAGTCATTATAGAAAAAAGTGATAATGGCGTTTCTAAAATAATGTTAAATCAACCAGAAAAACATAATGCTTTATCACCTATGATGATTAGAGAACTCTCAGAAAGCTTTGATGAATTAAAAGAAGACCCCAATACAAAAGTTTTGATTATATCTGCGAAAGGCAAATCTTTTTGCGCTGGTGGTGATTTAGACTGGATGAAGGAACAAATATTTTCAGACAGAAAAACAAGAATTGAAGAAGCTCGAAAATTGGCTGATTTATTATACAAAATGTACCAATTTCCTAAACCTCTCATAGCAAAAGTAGAAGGAAACGCATTTGGTGGAGGAATAGGCATTATTTCTGTTTGTGATGTTGCTATATCTCTAGAAAATATTAAGTTAGCTCTAACAGAAGCGAAGCTTGGATTAATACCAGCTACAATTAGTCCTTATGTTATTTCGAAAGTTGGATCAAGTAATGGCATAGATTTATTTACAAGTGCCCGTACCTTTTATCCTTCAGAAGCAAAAAATATTGGATTAATCAAATCTTTTTGTAACGAAGAAAGTATAGACAACATTATTAACGAAGAAGCAGATTCTATTCTCATCAATGGTCCCTCGGCAGTAACAGCGTCAAAAAATCTTGTAAGAAACTTATCGTCTAAAATTGACGAAAATACTGTTAAATTTACAGTTGAAGCCCTAGCAGATGTGTGGGAAAATCCAGAATCTATTGAAGGTATTAATGCATTCTTTGAGAAAAGAAAACCAAATTGGATAATGGAGAAATAAATGGCTAATATATTAAAACAAGGCCAAAAACAAAATTTAACAAAATTAAATCTTGAGTACAACGGTAAGAAGGATGGTGAAGACCAAGTTGAAAATTATTTAAATATTGTTAATGAGAAAATCGGTTTTATACCAAACGTACTTGCTGCATTTGCAAAATTTCCAAAACAATTTGAGGGTTTCACTAAATTATATAATTCTTTAATGTTAGGTGAGTCTGGTTTAACAAAATTAGAAAGAGAAATGATTGCAGTTACAGTCTCATCAGAAAACCATTGTTTCTATTGTTTGGTAGCACATGGATCTGCAGTTAGAGAACTTTCAAATGATCCCCAATTAGGAGAACGAATAGCTGCAAATTTTAGATCTGCAGAACTACCAGAGAAACAACTTGAATTGCTCAATTTTACTAAAAAGTTAACTAGAGACCCATCAGAGATATCTGAAAGCGATAGAATAAAGTTAAGAGAAGTAGGATATACTGATAGAGATATTTGGGATATAAGCGCTATAATTGGTTTATTTAACATGACTAATAGATTAGCTTCTGCAACTGAAATGGAGCCCAACGATAACTATCATAATATAGCAAGATAAATTTTATGAACTTTAATCTAAACCAAACACAGTTATCAATTATTGATTCAGTTCAAAATATTATGAAAAACTTTGATGATGATTACTGGCTTCAATGTGATAAAGAAAATAAATTTCCTCATAAATTTTATGAAGAGATAGCTAGTGGAGGATGGTTAGGTATATGTATGCCCAAACAGTTTGGTGGTACTGCGTTAGGTATAAGTGATGCATCTATTTTTATGCAAAAAGTTTCTGAAACTGGTGGTGGCATGGCAGCAGCCTCTTCTATACATATAAATATTTTTGGGCCACATCCAATTGTAGTTTATGGTAATAATGAGCAAAAAGAGAAATGGCTGCCTCCTTTGATTTCAGGAAAAGAAAAAACTTGTTTTGGAGTAACCGAACCAGACGCTGGATTAGACACAGGTAAATTAAAAACATTTGCAAAAAAAATTAATGACGGATATCTGGTTAATGGACAAAAGATTTGGACATCAACAGCTAAAATTGCTGATAAAATCCTCTTATTGGCACGAACTATTCCCGTTGAGGAATGCAAAAAGAACACTGATGGTCTGACTTTATTTTATACTGAATTAGATAGAAGAAAAATTGAGGTTAAAGAAATCTCAAAAATGGGCCGAGCAGCCGTAGATAGTAACCAAATATTTATTGATAATCTAGAGGTCCCTGATTTTGATAGAATAGGTGAAGAAGGCAAGGGGTTTAAATATATACTTGATAGTCTTAATCCAGAAAGAATATTAATTGCTGCTGAGGCATTAGGTATAGGAAAAAATGCTTTATCAAGAGCTGTAAAATATGCAAGTGACAGAATTGTCTTTGACAGACCTATTGGCAAAAATCAAAGTATTCAACATCCATTAGCAGAAAACTGGATTGAGTTAGAAGCAGCAGAACTACTTATTGCAAAAGCTGCACACCAATACGATAATGGACAAAATGCAGGTGGAATGGCAAATGCTGCAAAATTCTTTGCAGCTGAAGCTGGTTTTAAGGCTGCCACTCAAGCAGTGATCACTCTTGGAGGAATGGGTTATGCAAAAGAATATCATGTGGAAAGATTATTAAGAGAATCTTTAATTCCAAAATTAGCTCCTGTAAGCGCTCAAATGATTTTGAACTATATTTCAGAACGTGTGCTCGGATTACCAAAATCATATTAAATAAAAAAGTGAATAAATGACAAATCAAAACAATATTCTCGTTTCTGCTTTAGATGGCATAAAAGTTTTAGACCTTACAAGAGTTCTTGGGGGTCCATACGCAACTCAAATACTTGCAGACCATGGCGCGGAAGTAATAAAAATTGAATCAAAAATTGGTGATGAGGTAAGAGGTTGGGGGCCTCCATTTATAAATGATATGGCTTCATATTTTATAAATGTAAATAGAAATAAAAAGTCTGTTGCTGTTGATTTAACAAAACAAGAAGGTAGAAACATAATTCTAGAAATTCTTAAAACTTCAGATGTTGTTATTGAAAATTTTAAAACTGGCACAATGGAAAAATGGAACCTTGGTTATGAAGAAGTTTTAAAAGACAAATTTCCTAAGTTAATTCATTGCCGAATATCTGGTTTTGGAGCTGAAGGACCTTTAGGAGGAGCTCCTGGATACGATGCAATTGTTCAAGCTATGACTGGAATGATGTCTATCAATGGACATCCAAATGGAGGAGATGTAAGGGTCGGTGCGCCAGTAGTTGATATGGGTACAGGGTTGTACGCTACGATTGGAATATTAATGGCGCTCCAAGAGAGACACAAATCAGGACTAGGTCAATTTATCGATATGTCTCTTTATGATTCCGCACTAGCATTAATGCATCCTCATACAGGAAATTATTTTTTGTCCAAAAAACCTGGTAAAGCTACAGGTAATGCTCATCCAAATATTGCGCCTTATGATAAATTTAAAACTGCAACTAATGAAATTTTTATGGGAATTGGAAATGACGCAGGATTTGCAAGATTATGCAAAGCCCTCAAAATAGATCACCTCATAACAGATGAAAGATTTCTTACAAACGGCGATAGAGTTAATAATAGAGAAGACTTAACTAAATATTTAGAAGATGCCTTAAAGGATGTAGATGGTGTCGAATTTTCTGAAAAGCTATTATCTGCTGGTGTTCCAGCGGGGCCAGTAAGAAATATTGAGGAGGCACTGAATCATCCTCAAACTTTAGAAAGAAATATGACGATTAGTAAAGAAGATTATACAGGTGTCTCGTCACCCATAAAATTTAGTCGATCTAAATCAGTTGGAGTAAAACATAAACCCCCTTTGATAGGTCAAAACACTAAGGAAGTTTTGAAAGACGCAGGATATAGCGAAGAAGAAATTCAAGAACTGTTATCAAATCAGATAATATTTGAAAAAAAATAATTCCTATTTATATAGTCTATTAAAGTAATGATCTCTTAAATAATGAGTATGTTGCAAGATGTCTTTTTGATCAAATCTGTTATTTGAAAATAATAAGAATGCGTCTAAAGCTTGAAAAATAAAAAGGTCTATCCCTGAAATTAATTTAGATCCTACAAGTTCACCTTTCTTAAGAAAAATAGTTTTTGCTGGCGTATACACAACATCATATAACCATTGATATTTTTTTATTTCTAAATTGCCTAATGAACAACCAGGAAAATCATAGTGACCCAAAGGAGTACAGTTGATTATTCCATCGAAACTTGATATGGCACTCTCTAATTTTTTATGATTAAGTAATTTACAATTTATTTTTAGTTCTTTTAATTCTCTCAGTAGTTGCTCTCCTTTTAGATTGTCAGTATCTAATATATGAAGTTCTAAAACTCCTAGTGAGGATAATGCAAAGGAGATAGCTCTTCCGACCCCACCAACTCCAATAATAAGAATTTTCCCTGGTTTCTTTTTTTTAAAATGAAAATCATAACTTTTTATAAAACCAGAATAATCTGTATTATGAGCAACAATATTTTTTTGGAAAATTAATGTGTTAGCTGATTTTACATTAAAGGCACTTTCGTAAACTTTATCTGCAAATTTAATTACTTTTTCTTTGAAAGGAAAAGTAATATTTACTCCACTAAAGCCACTCATTTTTAACTCTTTTAATAAGTCAGGGAGATTACTTTCTTTTATTGATTTTAAGTCAAACAACTCATAGCTAACAGAAACTCCAAATAAATCTCCTAAACGTTTGTGAATATCAGGAGCTTGAGATGTTGCTATGTTATGTCCTATTAATCCTAATTTCATAGGATTAGGAACGCTTTTCGAGTAGACGAACAGTTATAGTTCCAAACCATCTTTCTAAATTCATTCTTACTGGTAAAATTCGTCCAAAGAGAGTTCTTCCAAAAAAAAGTTTAAAATCAGTGAATTTATCGTCTATTGGTTTCCATTTAGTTTTCAACCTATGACCTCCCAAAGGCGTAATCTTTAAGCCACAAATCAAAACGTCTCCTCTATAAGATTTAGGCCTATCATTTTCAATAAAGCTATTTCCTAAAGTTTTTGTTTTAAGATCATACCTTCGTCTACCATCAAAGATTTTAAAGCTTGTATCACATTTATTCTCAAATCTTATTCTTTCAATTACGTTTAAAAAGGCTGTTACGGGGTCTATTACGTTAATTAGACTTTCTCTATCTATAGGATGAAATTTTTTTAAATTTATAATAGGGATATTTTTATAATTTACTGAATTATTTACTCCCCATTCCAAGTCAGAGGAGCGCGCCTTATTATTAAAAATACCATTAGCTAAAAATTTATTTGGTATCCAAGTATTAGCTTTTTTTATTGAAGATGAATTTAACTCACCTACATATTCGTAAAAAACATTTAAAAAACCAGCGGTTTTAGATTTAGAATTCAGATCAATTTTTTTATTACTTGAGTTAATAGAAATTTCTGCTTGCCCAACAATTAAATTGCCAAATTGAACTTCATAAAAATAATTTTCTTGGGATGCGAAAGCTGAAAAGTTAATAAAAAGAATACTGAGACTAAAAACTTTAAAATAAATTTTTAAGTATTTAATTATCTTTAGTATTATCTTAATGGGAAATATTTTGTTCTCTTCTAATTGCAAGTACTGACGAAATTGTTGATACACAAAAAGGAACACAGAATGTTATTATAACTTTTATCCAATTTGTAAAAGTCATAGTACCAAAAAATATATGATCCCCATGATTAATTATAGCTAAGACTATCCCAACTATAGATGCCATTTTTAAAGCCCTTAAAAGTACATCCGTCCTTGTTACTATTTCAATCATTAATTTAATCCATTAAAAAATTTAACTGTTTGCAAAAATCAACATAATATACAAAACTAAAATATGTAATAATTTAAATAAAAATTAATATATTGAGGTAAGAATGTTAATTAAAATCTTTGTAAGAACCTTTCCATCTACTGAAGATTGTGAATTATTTGAATCCATACTAGAAACACGATGGCCTAACTTACTTCAAGAAGTTAAAGGTGTTCGATTTAGAGCTATGAAAAATCCTCAAACACCTAATGTAAGCGTAGTTTTATGGGAATTTCCAGACAATGAGTCTATGAAAAAAATTGAAAAGTTAATTGAAGAAAATATAGCAAAATACGTTAAGACGCTGGCACCCAAAACAGTACACTTTGTTGGTGCAGTTACTCAAGATTTTGGTGAAACTTCATTTTAATTAAAAAATAATAAATATGGAAAACAGCAATATTTTACCTCGACATACTAGCTATGAACTCCCAATGGCTGCTTACGGTGATGGGTGCTATATTATTGACAAAAACGGTAAAAAATATCTTGACGGTTCATGCGGGGCAGCTGTTTCATGCTTAGGTCATTCAGACCAAACAATCAATGATGCAATAATCAAGCAAGCTGAGAAATTAGCCTTTGCCCACACATCTTTTTTTACTAATGAACCTGCAGAAGAACTTGCAAAATTATTATCAACAAACTCACCAACAGGATTAGACAAAGTTTATTTTGTTTCAAGTGGATCAGAGGCTATTGAAGCTTCACTAAAATTAGCAAAGCAATATTTTAATGAAATTGGGAAACCAAAAAAACACAAGGTTATCTCAAGAAAACAGAGTTATCATGGTAATACATTAGGAGCGTTAGCAGTTGGAGGTAATATACAAAGAAGATCTTTATTTGAAGATTTACTTATAGAAACTAGTTTGATTTCACCTTGTTATAAATATAGATTTCAGGATGCAAACGAAAGTGAAATTCAATATGGTTTAAGAGTAGCTAACGAATTAGAAGACGAAATAATTCGATTGGGTCCAGACAATGTTATGGCGTTTATTGCTGAAACAGTTGTTGGAGCAACAGCTGGTGCTTTAACACCTGTTAAAGGATATTTTGAGCGTATAAGAGAAATTTGCACTAAGTATAATGTTTTGTTAATTTTGGATGAAGTCATGTGCGGCATGGGAAGAACCGGACCACTCTTTGCGTGTGATGAAGAAAAAATTGTTCCTGATATAATAACTATAGCCAAAGGTTTAGGAGCTGGATATCAACCTATAGCTGCTATGATGTGTCAAAATTTTATTAATGACGCTATAAACCTCGGAAGTGGTTTTTTTCAACATGGACATACCTACCTTGGTCATCCCATTGCATGCGCCGCGTCATTAGCCGTTGTAAATAAATTAATCAAAGAAAACTTTTTTGAAAAGGTAAGAAAAAAAGGAGAATATTTACAGAAAAGCCTAGAGGTCACACTTGGCCAAAATGAGTATATTGGTGATATAAGAGGCAGAGGTTTGTTTAGGGCTGTAGAATTAGTCCAAAACAGAGAAACTAAAGAGCCTTTTCCAAAAAACTTTAATATTGCAGGCAAAATTAAAAAAAGGTCTCTTGATTTAGGTTTAATTTGCTATCCTATGCAGGGAACGGTAGATGGTACAATTGGCGACCATATTTTAATTGCACCACCATTTATCATTAATGAAAATGAAATGAACGAAATTTGTCAAAAATTGAAAACTAGTATAAAAAATATCTGTAATTAAACTTGATTATAATTAAAACCTATATTTAAATCTTTATATAGATTTTAATTATTTAAGAAAAATCATATATATATGTATCTACGCATTGTCACAATAAAATGTCCAAACCAAACTGCGAAAAAAGCATTTAAACTATTAAATAGACAAGTTACTTCCGAACAAATGGAGGTTGGACTTCTAAAAGAAACAACTGTTGATATTTCAGATAATGATTTGTTATACGTAAAGTACTGGATTTCTAAATCACATTTCGACAAAGGAAGAAAAAATTGGCAAAAAATGAGTAAGGAATTCAATGAAATGGGTGCAATTGTTACTGCAGTTGGAGGAGACGCCCATGTTAATGTTTTAGATAATTTTAAAGACTATCTCTAATCACACTCCCAAGAACTCTTGGGCAATTTTACTTGTAAGCTGAGTTGAAGGTCCGTTCCATACAGTCCTCCCTTTCTCAAGTATAAAAAAATTATCTGCTAAATCTAATAATTGCTTTAACGATTTATCAACAATTAAAATTGATGCTGATTTGTCCTTTAAAACTTCTATTACTTTCCAGATCTCTGATCTAATAGTTGGTGACAAACCCTCAGTTGCTTCGTCTAAAATTAATAATTTTGGATTGGTCATTAAAGCCCTTCCAATTACTAACATTTGTTGTTCTCCTCCTGATAATGAAAAAGCTATTTGATGTTTTCTTTCTTCCAATCTTGGAAATAAATTGTAAATCGCACCTAAATCCCACTCTCCATCAACAGCTGTAGCAACAAGATTCTCTTTAACTGATAAATTAGAAAACGCCCTTCGTCCCTCAGGAACTAAACCTATTCCTAATTGAGCAATTTTATAACTAGGGCGTTTTATAAGTGAGGTTTCATTAAAATTAATTTCACCTTCATATTTATTTATCAAACCACAAATGGATTTAATAGTAGTTGACTTCCCCATTCCATTTCTGCCAAGTAGCGCAACAATTTCTCCCTGATTGACTTCTAAATTAACATCAAAAAGAGCTTGACTAGCTCCATACCAAGATTTAAGCGATTTTACTTTCAAAAGTTTATCCATTAGATTTCGTAACCTAAATACACATCACGAACTAGGACGTTAGATCTTATTTGGTCAACTGTTCCAGTTGCTACTATTTTTCCATAGTTAATTACAGAAACTCTGTCAGCTAGAGCAAAAACTGCATCCATATCATGTTCAATCAATAAAATAGGTGAATTAGTTTTAATCTTTTTAAATAAATTTATCATCA
>Ga0209036_1001125_pt1 | contig 11461 bp, 8 predicted proteins | sample MarorgKNORR_S2LV_3_FD_188222 | JGI IMG/M metagenome (GOLD analysis project Ga0209036, IMG submission 188222) | Marine microbial communities from the Southern Atlantic Ocean, analyzing organic carbon cycling - DCM_A/KNORR_S2/LV (SPAdes) (version 2) | ecosystem: Environmental > Aquatic > Marine >... | reverse complement strand
TGCGTTGTTTCTCCGAGCTGGAAAACAATATTTCCAGTAGTCCTAACTGATACATTCACCCAGAGTTCCAGAATATCGAAAGTTCCTCTATCTACAGATAGAACGGGTTCCCCAGTAGACCACCCTTTGAGATAGATCACAAAGGTTCCCGGCTCTTGAGATGTCGGAACGCTGACCTGAAGATTTCTAGTGACTGACTGGCTTGGATCCAGAGAAAGTGACGTCGGGAATGAAATACCCCAGCCGAAGGGAAGAGCCCATTCGGTCTGTCCCTCAAGCGTGGTCGGGTCGTAAAATGCAAATGTATCGTATACATTTCCCGTATTAGTTATTGATATCGAGAAAACGGCGTTTTGACCTTGTTCAACATCGGCCTGGTAGTGACTTGTATCTAACTGAATGCCGTGGACCACATCCATCAGGACGAGTGTGATTTGCTCATCTCTGATTGCTGGGTCCTTCTCGGATAAGGCTGTTAGAACAATTGTTGCTAGCTCATCCTCATCTGCTTGATAGATTGTTGGCGACCGGATTCTCATGTAGATAGGCTCAATTTCTCCTCCCTCCAAGAAGATAGGGGTGGATGGGAATATCGGAGTATGATTTGTTGCGAAGAATAGCGTCGAGCTCCAGTTATTCGGTACCCCTTCCATTGAGACGTAGAAAGTATCAGAGACTAAGTCAGGAGGCCCTGGTGTCGGATTGGATATAGTCAGATTGAATGTGGTTTGCCCACTAGGCTGAATGGTATGATAATATGTCTCAGTTTCAGCAAGGCCAATGTCCACTAATCCAGTGAGAACATGAACATAGCATATCGTAAATTTACCTCCATTGTTCTCATCGGAACACTTGTGATCGTCAGACCAAGAAATATGGGCGCCACTACCTAAGTCGTTGGCGAATGCTGGTGCTTGACCTAGGTCTGGCGAGGCAGGAGAGTTTGGCCCTAGCTTGTTAGAAGACCATGAAGTGACAGGAATTACTTCCCACTCATCGAGAACGGATGTGGCTAGGGAGTTCAGGGGGAATCCGTCAGGATGTGAGTTGTGAGTATGGTTGAGTCTGGCATACATAACAGTCTCCATCTGACTCTCATTACTATTGTCCAGCCAAGATAGGTGGACGTTGTCGAAGTCGTCAGTCAAAATTGAGGGCATGTGAGAATTTGCTCCGTAAGGACGGTTTGAGTCGACTCCACCAAGGCCCTCGACAGTGGATATAGCGGAGTCGGTAATTTGCTTGATACCAAAGGAGGGGAGGCCCTCCTCAACTCCATCCCACTCTGCTACACCTTGGAGTCTTAGTCTCGTGTAGTATACCTCGTAATTTACATCTATTTCGAATCCATATGCTCTACCATCCATCCATGCAACATGGGTATTTCCAGAAGTATCTACAGCGATTGAGGGGTGAAGGCTGAAAGCATCATTCAGAGTTATTCTTGTGTCATTTACTACTACTAAGTGCCCATATCCGAGAGAGTCTAGAGAAGGGCCCAAGTCTTCTGTGTAGGTATCCGCTTGGGTGTCCACAACTGTCCCTGGATCTCCCTTCTGCCAGCCTGGATGTGGACTATCGAGAAGAGATTTTGGATCCAAAACTGTCATGAAAATCTCTCTTGAATTATTAGTAGCTAGATAGACCAATGCCTCTACCATGAGCTGTAGTTCTGCCGCGCTAGAGGCTCCAGTTGGAAAACTGTACATCTGTCCACCTGCATTGGTGAGCCTTACTGATGTACCCGGGCAGTTTCTAGATGATGATGAGCTTACAATACCGTTGGGGCATTGGGCTAAATCTTTCATTGAAGAGCCAACATCCTCGTTACTTTGCGCCCATAGAGGAGTTGGTATTACGCCGGCATTTACACATGCATCATGTGCCTCCAGTATTGTGTTGGTATCCTGAGAGTCCCAGCTTGTGCCATCATATGGTGGCTCATCCGAAACCGGGATGACGATTTTCGTGGCATTCGGATTCCACTTGTGATCGAGTTGCGTGGGGGGGTTACCAGGTACGTTACCTTGAGCGTCTTTCCACGACAAGCAGGCCCATGTGCTTGAAGGGCCCCACGATTCTGAGCCGACCCCTCCTCCATCGTAATTAATGGTCAGAGCACCGCCATTCATTATAACGCCATTGAGCTTTCTGATGCCTCCGCTGTCATCACCTGGAACTAGTCCCAAGGCAGTATTTCTTGGTCCCTGGGAGCCGCTTCCTCCAGTTGCAAATGCTGTGGCACAATTGCCAGATGTAGCGGCTGAGACGCTGGTATGTCCCCCTATCCCATAGAGAGTCTCGTAAACTGTCATGTTAGCTCTGACTAGGAGAGGCTTCAGACCTTGGAAATATGAGCCACTGACGAAGTTCCCTCCGTAGAACACGACACACATGTCTGCCCATTCTGCTAGCATGGAACCGGATGTGTCAATGGGAATAACCATCTCCACTTTTCCTCCTCTTGTATCATCCCATACAACCTGTACAAAATCATCTAGATCGATTGCGATATCTGGGTGACCCTTGTGTCCTATTATTGGAGTTAGCAGAGTCTCGCCTACTGCGAATTCTACTGTTCTAGATACTACGTCTGTATCAAGCATTGCATAGTAAATCTGGGGTTGTTGATAGAACTTATCAAGGGGCTCATAAGAATCCTGCCAGACTATGTGTGGGTCATTATCGGAGTCGATATCGATGGCTGGCCAATCCCTATTCTGGGGATGTGAAGATACCTCGAAATCGTTGACAACAGTGATGGCAGAATCTGTAGTCTCGTCTCCGTTCTGATCATCCAAGGAGGGATCGAGGAGGGTATACATTATCGTCCATTGACCGGCTTTATCAGTCCATGTCACGTGTACCATATCATCATGGTCGACTCTGACGTCTGGGTGCCATGCCCTGTGTGCTCCAGCATTGGATATTTTTGTATCGTCAATGAGGACTTCTCCCCTAGCGTCTAGCATCTTGTAGTACAGATGTTGTGTATTTCTACTCCAGATAAAATGGACGTTTCCTTGTGAGTCAGCATCGATCGAAACCATTCTATCGCTGAAGGCACCATCGGGGGTCACTTCTATTGCATCCGTCATTACAACCTCACTAGCCGAGGCGATCGGAGCTCCGAGTCCAGCGAATAAACTCACTACCATCAAAAGAACCATTGCAATGCTATTTCTCTTCTTCGATCTGTCCATTTGTGATCACCCGGCGATTAGCTACAGCTCTATTAGAAATATTTCATACTTAACCTACTCGGGTTGCGGTCACTCCTTGTATGAAAGAGGATGAACATATTATGCCCAGTCTGCTGGATCAAAATCTCTACCAAAACCGCCTGTCTCATCTGTGTCGACTTCGCGGGGCGGATTGGAAGGAGAAGGGGATTTCCTAGTAGATTTCTGGCCCTTCTGCTTATTCCAGTCATCGACTGGCCCAGGTTTCCCCGAGCCCGTTCCGAAAAGGAATTTGATTCTGTGAATCAGAGATAGCTTTGTCAGCCAGACTCTCCTCATTGTATGCATAAAATCGTTCTGAGTCAGTCCATCCAGCCACGTTGGTCTTGAGAGGTTGAATGCCTGTAATGGTCCAGGAGTATCCTGTACCTTGTTGCCAACGTGGAGAACCCAATCCAAGTCAGCCCTAGTTAGATCTAGCCTGGTGTTGTGAAGCCACTTCTTCCACTCGTTCGGATCTTCTGAGGAGAACTCCTTCATCTTATTTTGCTGCCCCTCATCGACTCTAGTGACAGAATATACCAATACGAGATCTCTGTTCTTTGGAATTACGACATTAAACAAATGGCCCCTCTTACTTGGGGGATACTTGACGTGCATGTGTAGATGTGCTTGCTGATCTTCGACATCTCTAGCTTCCAGCTTCTCGCTGAGTAGCCATTTTCTTACAGAATCGGCGGCCTCTCTCTTATTCACGTACTAGCGAAGGGCATGTCCTATTTGAGAGCCACTAGTTTGGGGGCAATCTTCTGAAGGAGCTCTGTGAATTCAGTTCCTTCATCGGATCTGGAGAGGTTGATTCTTCTTCGGGAAGCGGTATAGTCTGTCCAAAGGTCATAACCTGATAACATGACCATGTTGGAAAATTGGATTGCCATCATCGTTATGAATCCCCCAATAATTAGTGCTGTTGGCGTGGTTTCTATTGACAAGGCTTCGAGCGTGTAGTAAGAAAAGAGGAGCGCGAATAGGGGCCAGAAAGTGATAGGAGAGAAGAAAACAGCAAACATATGGTGTGTCGTCCTTGCATCTATTCCTTCATCGGAGTTGTTACCTAAATACCAAGCAAGGATGGTTTGTATTCCTGTTGAGGGTATCGAGATGAATGAGGCCATCGCCATTAAAATCAGACCTATCGCCCCCTTCAATTTCTCTGGCTTCTTGTCCAAGGATACATCATCAGATACGGACCTTCCATCCAAATCTCTGGAATGTAAGATTGTTGACGCCCTCCTTGCGTCATCGGCTAATTCTGATTCATTCCTATGAGTCATGATTTCGCGTATCTTCCTAGTAGCTATTACCTCTTGAGAGAAGCTCTCGAGAGTTTGTTTCTCTTGTCTTGATTTGATGTGTGCTAGTAGCTGCCATGCTCTATATGTCTCCCAGTCGGGCGCTTCTGGAGTGACTTCTGTAAGCCTGTTTTGTAACTCATCTCTCAACTCTCTGACCATGTCTTCCGGGGGTTCCATCCAAGTTCCTTCATTAAGTCCCCGAGAGTGATTTTCTGTTTTTACGATGGGAATTTCGATGGGTTCTGGATATTCTACAAATAAATCAGTCCTAAACCAATGATGGCACCTGAAGTGTAGACCAACTGGTTGGATAACTGGGCTTGGCAGTCCCTTTGATGATGCTATTGTTGAGGCATTGATCGCGAATCTCATAGCTCCCGTTCTGAGTTTGTGTAGCTTAGAGTCTTGGTGTGATTTTCCTTCTGGCATAACGACTGCCCCATGTCCTCCTGAGATGCAATGAGACATTGTGAGAAGTGTTCTGTGATTGATCGACTTGGCAAAGTCTTGGTCTGAAACCCCTGATTTCTGTTCTGCTCTTCTGATGACGGGTTGATTGCCCATTCTCCTAGTTAGCCAGCCAATGAAGGGCATAGTTGCTAAGTCATGCCTTCCCATTGTTATCGGTCTCTTTTCTTGAGAGAGGATTATTGAAAGAGGATCTACTAGGCCATTGATGTGTATTGATGCATATATCCTTCCTCCATCACAGTTGGTAGGAGATTGCTCTTCCACGGATCTGAAAAGATAGTACTTTGAGAGCTTAGCCAGCGACTTGATTACCGACCATGCTACTTTGCTTCCCGGGTGCTCTCCGGTATGGTCCCAAGGAACTTTGTTGAGTTTCTTAGGATTGATTCTGAGTGCTCCGCTGGATAGCACTGGGTCGATGTCCGGTGCCTCTGAGGCGTCACTCACAGTATACTCAGACGAGGTATCAGTTGAGAAAGCACCGATTCTATTCCATGTTGTGAGAAATCTTTTGGGCTAGCTCTGATGCTTCTTTTTTGTCTATTTCCATCGTTTTCCAAGGAAAGCTATGAGTTGACTCGGGATATTTTGGAATTATGTGGAAATGGACATGAAAAACGGTTTGTCCGGCTTGGGAGCCGTTATTTTGTATTATGTTGTAGCTGGTTGCTCCTGTTACTTCTGTTATGGACTTGGATATGATGGATAGGGCTTTGCCAAGCTCAGAAGAAGACTCAGGAGACAGCTCATGCAGAAATTGCGCCGGTTCCTTGGGAATAACAAGAACATGTCCATGAGATACAGGATTGATGTCTAAAAAGGAGTATACATAATCATTCTCAAAGACCTTGAAGCAGGGAATCTCTCCCTCGATTATTCTAGAGAAGACTGATTTTTCACTGGTCATTCTTCTTCCTCGTTAGAAGATATCAACTTTGCAAGAGAAAGTAATCCTTCCACATGAAGAGCTGTGACTAACTCTGTGTTCATTCGTCTCGATGGATCTGTTACTCTCAATCCAAGACTCGATATTTCGTTGATGCTGGCTTGCGCCATTGCCATTGAGGCTTGGTCCCCGCTTCCATCGATTATCCTCATTGCAGAGGAGAGTGCCTTGGCCACGTGTCCCACTGGACTTCCTTCAGAGGAGAACATCTGGTCAATCTTCTTCTGAGATGAGGATACTGCTTGCTGGATCGATTCATTTCCCCCGAATTGGGAGTTGTTCGACCATTCTGCAGCATGCTTTCCTGCAACCATACCTGTGACTACTTCCTCCATGATTAGGTTCCCAGGCAGAGGGGCGATTCCGTGCATTCCAGTGTATGCTGAACGCCCGGCGGCATATAGGCCAGTGTACCACATTTTACCAGAGTCAAATATCGCCCTACAATGATCATCAACTGGTATTCCTCCTGTGGTCGACACTATCATGGGCGAGAGGGGTAGAACGTCGTTCCTGATGTCTAGTCCTGCCCTATCGAGTACCTTTGACTGGGTGTTCTCAAACCACCCTTCTGCTGATTTCTCCATGGAGCGCATATCGAGAACACATGGTTCTCCTCCGATTACCTCGACAGGACTGGCATCTTCTCCAGATTCTTTCCTAATTCTCCCTCCTGAGCCAAGAATATCCATGGGCAGGACCATGCCCATACCTGCTATTGTAAGGGCATGCATTGGAACGTTTGCCATTCCTTTGAGGCGTATTCCCGCCGCATTGGAAATTGCAAGCCCGTTTCCGGGGCCAAGGGAAGGCGTATTCCATATTCCCTGATAACCCTGTGACGCCACTATGATTGTCTTGGCTTGAATTGGGATTAGCTCTCCTGATTCTATGTCCAATGCAACAATTCCCCTGGCTTGGTTGTTATCCATAACTAGGGCCACGGGAAGTAGGTCAGACTTTCTGTTGATTCCTCTCTTCATTGTCTGTTCTTCGAGGGTTCTAGTTACTTCTCTAATGGTACTGTCTCCGCATCCGGCTACTCTCGGAAACGAATGACCCGAGATGTCCGCCATGTGAGGGAGTCCGTCTTTTGACCTCCTCAGAACCAGTCCCCATCTCTCTAGCTCGGATAGAGCCTCTACAGCCGAGCCACAGATACGTGCTACAGCTTCCTTGTCGATGTGATCACCGCCTGCTGAAATGGTATCTTCTATGTGAGCGGAGGGAGACGTTTCATTCAGTGAGGCAGAGAAACCAGAGATAGGTGGGAAGCCAGAAGCAACGCCCACTGAAGAGCCACTTACCAAAAGTGGCCTTGCTCCTGCGTCTGAAGCAGCGATAGCGGCTCTTAGGGCGGCTGGGCCCTCTCCGAGTACTAAGACGTCCCACGACTCCATCACTATCGGTGCTTGCCAACAGGGGAGGTATGATGAACATGACGCTCCCAACTTATGACCTAAATCTGCCTGTCACTGAGTGGTATTGCTATTCTCCTTACTGCTTCAGACGCCTCAGTCATTCGAACCGCTGCACTCTCGGGATTTACCCCGGTTGTGAGAGATGTCTGGACTACCATAGAGGATAGTGTCTCTCCCGATTCCCCCTTCAGTGTAACTTGTACGGGGTGGGGGCCCGATTCTGAGTCCGGCCAAGCTATCCCTATCCACAAGACTACAGCTCTTTCCAGCATTGTAACTAGTTTGCTGATTTTGTCTACCTGATCGCCTGAGCTCATGCTAGGATGAGGGGTTGTGGGCGCACTTAATCTAAGGCTCTGAAAAGCCGGTTCTCCCTTTGCTACAATTATGTCAAGCTCAACAGTTTTGGCTTCTCCTGTGTGATTGTGAAGCATGACGAATAGCTCACCCTGGCCTTCGGAGCACCTAGGTGGTAGGTCTAGATCTAGTCTCCATTTTTCGAAATCTTCTCCTTGGGGTCCGGCAACGGAGTCATGTAGTCGGTCTAAGAGCCTGAATAGCCCGGGCTCCCATGCCCGCGTATGAGCTAGGAGTTTGCTTAGAGAGGAGGCATTGAATTTGTTTGAGCTGTCAAAAAGAGAGTCAGTAGCTGCTATTTTGAAAACTGTCTTTACTTCTGAGATGAGTCTGTTCCTATCTATTATCCCTCTCTGCTCCCAATGGATGGACTGTAGAACGTGCTCTACTGCCGTTCGGGGGGTTTGGCCCGTTCTGACGCTGAACTCCAGAGAGTCCATCCATTCATCCCACATATCACTAGTCTCTGGATCTAAATGGGCCTTCAGTGAGTCGGTAAGGACCGATTTCAATATACTGTCATGCAGGGTTGGTGCATGGAGGGAGAGGAGAGTGAAATCGTTAGATCTCATAGGCATACTTCCCTCCAGTCTTAGCGAATTTAGAATGCATACTGACCCAAAGAAAGCGCCGGAGGCCATTAGAGACGGTGCGAGTACTGTACCTGGATTTAGTCTGAGGACTACATAAAGCGAGGCCGCCCCGAGTATAGCTGATATTAGCCTGAGTCTCTCTCGGATGACCCTGTCCCTCAATGTGCTAATTATCCTCTCAGAACCAGGATAGGATCCTTTTGACTTGTGTCCTTCTACAGTGAGTGAAAGTCTATCTCTGGCGACCATGGAAGAGAACCATGAAGCCATATTTGTAGGGACATAAAGTATAGAAATTATCGTGAAAAGTCCGATGCTAACCTCGATTGAAGAATGCTCCCAACCAACGAGAAGAACAGCGCAGGAGACGGTTGCTATTGCTGGCAATGTCAATCTGATTTCTGACGTAGTACGTATGGAGGATAGCCATGTCCAAAATCTTCTTCCAGCATCTCTTCTGGCTATCATCCTTGATAGGGCTCGCTCATTCTTCGCTCCGAACCCGCTCTCCTCTCCATATGGGGTAGGCAAGGGAGACAGCGGGCCTTCCATGTGTGAGCGTGCAACCCATGGTGCTTCATGGCATCGGACGATAGAGGTCCAAAGGGGCGTTTTTCTTCGCTAGACTTCTTGAGGGGTAGGCTTTGCGGAAGACGGGCGTGTAGCATAGCCTGGATAATGCACTGGCCTCCTAAGCCAGGGACCGCGGGTTCGAATCCTGCCGCGCCCGCCATCTGAGTGCCTGTGTTTCATCAGGAGAATGCAAGGCCGTGTAACTCTCCTGCCTCGGCTGTTCTGTGCAAGAATTTCTCCAACGGAACACGAGCATGCATAGATTTCTTCAGGCTAGTATCACATTCTGCAAGAGCCTCGAGGAGATTGTCTCTCAGCGGATCCGAGATGGACAGCCTCCTGCCCACCAATACCCCGTGTAGCTGTTGAACAACATCATCGGCATCTAATCCATGTTCATTCATTAGACGATCTATCTCTGCTAGAGCGCCGACAAGTATTCTTTTCCTCCTTCCTGCCTTGTTTTCCCATTTCCACTCAACAACTCTGCCCCTGAGTGCTAGCTCGACAAGGTATCTGCCGGCCTGGAGGGTTGTTGCCTGAACCAGCTTATGTACTGCCGATCTATCGGCTCCCAGCCCCCTAGATTCAAGCATTTCTAGCGTGAATATGGCCTTTCTGAGGTTTCCATCGCAAATGTAGGCAATGTCTTCAATGACTTCGCGTGTAACGTTGGAGTTGGATTTCTCTGACAGAGAGGATAGTGTAAGTATGATCTGTTCTCTATCTGTGGCTGGAATCCTAATCATCCTACTTCTAGATCTGAGGGCGTCAATAATGCGAGAAGGTGCCCTTGCCACTAGTATGAACCTGGAGGCGTTCCCGACCTTCTCCATCATCCTACGAAGGTAGGCCTGCCTGATTGAGCCAAGGTGATCTGCATCTTCCAGAACGATTAGCCTGCTTACTGGGATAGTGCCTGGTTCAGACTTGGTCTCAAAGCCCGCTGGTGCCTTGTCTCCATCGGATGGAGTAGCCATCCCTCTATCGAATGCGTCGAGGCTTGTTCTGCCAGCCAGAGTATCTGTTGATCCTCCTGGTCTTAGGAAGTTCTCGAACTTTGCCATGGCTCCTGACTGTCGAGCAAGATCTCTGCATTGCAAAACATGGGTAGTAGATTTCCATCCCGGACCAAGGATTTGGCGAGCAACTAACTTCCATGAGGCCGTTTTACCCACCCCTGGAGGGCCTGTTAGAAGTAGATGGGGGGGATCGACGGTTGCGGACGAAGCAGAAAGCGCGGCACTGATTCTTTTTGGGACGGCCAAGTCATCGAAAGCCTTCGGTGAGAACGAGTCCAACCAGCTGGGCATAGTTACCGGTAGAAGAGCGGGGTCTTGAAGTAAGCGCTAAGCTTGTTCAGAAAGAACATCTGAAGAGTGTTGGCTCTATATGGCTCTCATTTTCTTGATTGGCCTGCCTTGGCTTCTGGGCTTGGAGAAAACCCTGTACCCACACTTGTGGCATGACTTACCTGTTGAGCCCGCTTCTATCCAAGTCAGATGTCCACACCTGAGGCACTTGTATCTGATTTCTAATGGATCCATCTTCGACTCGCAGTGGTTGCACTGGGGAGGCTCAGATGGGTTCCAAGCTCTCCTGTCTGTACGATTGCACTTACGGCACTTGTGGTTCACCATGTACTCTGCTTCACTCGCCATCGGGCCCGCGACTTTGCCGTCCTTCTTCAATCTGTCCTATGCCTCAAACACCTCTTCTGGACCTTTCACAGACTTTCACGAAGTTCTGGAACATGACTCGTCCATACTCGGAGTCATTCACTTCTGGATGGAACTGGAGTCCGAATCTATCACCAGCGGAGTTCTCCATTGCCTGAACTTCACAAGACTCGCTTCTGGCTGTAATCGAGAATCCATCGGGGACCTCGATGACCTCGTCATTGTGGCTCTCCCAGACCGTCTGATTGTCTGGAGTGCCGGCGAATATGGCGCCTCCGTCTCCGATGAGAGAGATGGTGGCGGCACCGAACTCTGGTTTTGGGGCCTCGCCTGACTTTCCGCCGTAATGTCCAGCCATGAACTGATGGCCCGCGCATATTCCAAGAATGGGGACATCTAGAGAGAGGTATTCTCCGCATTTACCGAGTTGTCCGGTAAGGCCCACTCTCGCAGCTCCTCCGGAGAGGATCAGTCCGTCGACCTTTCGTAAATCTGAAAGCGGTGTGTCATTGGGCAAAATCTTTGTATCTACTCCGAGATATCTGAGCATTCTCCATTCCCTATGGGTCCACTGTCCGCCATTATCTATGACGTCAATGACCAGTTTCAGTCCCTCCATACCCCTCCAAGAGGCAGGAGGATGATGAACAATACCCTCTCAAAGGTTGAAAAAGAGAACCCGTGTCGTAGGGTTCCAAGCCCCGATGGTGTAGTGGCCTATCATGCAGCCCTGTCGAGGCTGCGACCCGGGTTCAAATCCCGGTCGGGGCGCCACTCAACCCCCTAAATTATCTTCCCACCAGTTGGGTTCCTGTTCAGAATCTAGTTCTGAAACTAATTGGGGTTCATCTTGGTGTCTCCAACAGTATTCAGTTGATCTGAAT
>Ga0209036_1001124_pt1 | contig 11464 bp, 9 predicted proteins | sample MarorgKNORR_S2LV_3_FD_188222 | JGI IMG/M metagenome (GOLD analysis project Ga0209036, IMG submission 188222) | Marine microbial communities from the Southern Atlantic Ocean, analyzing organic carbon cycling - DCM_A/KNORR_S2/LV (SPAdes) (version 2) | ecosystem: Environmental > Aquatic > Marine >... | reverse complement strand
TGATGCACAATTAGTTGCCCTATCTAATGTAAAAGAGCGTTTAGCAAACCAAGTAGACAACAGTGTGTTATTCCATAAACAAATAACAACTATTGATAAAGATGAAAGTCCAGAATATTGGTATCATATCGGACCTGGAAATGTAACTGCTGGGATGGTAAAAAAGTCTATATCTAGTAAGGGAATAGGAATTATTAATTCGTTAGACTCTTTAAATAAAATTTAAACTAGGAGTTTTTTTTGAAATCAACAATTACGGGTTGGGGGAAGTGTTCTCCTGACAATATTATGACAAATGATGACTTAGCTGTGTTTGTTGACACCTCAGATGAGTGGATACAGCAAAGAACAGGAATTCAAGAAAGAAGATTTTGTCATGTAAACAACTCTGATATGGCATCTGTTGCAGGGCAACATGCTATTGCATGTGCTGGTTTAACACCTGAAGATATAGATGTTGTAATTTTAGCAACATGTACCCCTGATAGTATTGTTCCATCAGCAGCTGCTCATGTACAAAGAAAGATTGGTGCGGTTAATGCATCTGTTTACGATGTCAATGCTGCTTGTGCAGGATTTGTTTACGCAATGGAACAAGGAAAAGCCTTTATTGAAAGCGGGTTGTACAAAAGAGCTCTTGTAATTGGATCAGAGCACATTACTTGGTTGCTGGATTGGTCAGATAGAAATACTGCCGTTCTTTTTGGAGATGGAGCTGGTGCAGTAGTTATCGAGGAAAGCAAAGATCCTTCTGAAGGTGAAATATACTCATTTGTTAATGGCTTAAGTTCTGACAAGCTAGACATCTTAGAAGTTCCTAATTTTGGTTCAGCAATGGATAGGTTTAAAGAAGATGAGGCAGCTAGAGTTCAATGGACTTTTGATGGACCAGAAATCTTTAAAGGTGGGATTAGGGCTATGGCAAACTCTTCAACTGAAGTTATTGAAAAATCTGGCTTAAGTAAAGAAGACATTGATATTCTTATTCCACATCAAGCAAATTTAAGAATAGTTGAGGGACTAGAAAAATCATTAAAACTCCCTAACGCTACAACAATTAAAAAAGTACATAAATATGGAAATACATCAGCTGCTTCTATTCCAACAGCATTAGTAGATGCCTTAGAAGCTGGAGAGATAAAGGGTGGAGAAACAGCCGTCTTCACAGCAGTTGGCGCAGGTCTTTCTTGGGGCGCTTGTGCTCTTCGTCTTGGTGAAAGAACAACTCCAATAAATACCTCCGATGCTAAATTACCCGATTTTGATGGAAAGGCAGTAGACACAATAAGAAAAGCTATTGAATATCAAATTCCTGAAAAATTAGATCTTATATGAAAACTGTATTAGTTACTGGTGGCTCTAGAGGTATTGGTAAATCAATATCAACTACTCTTGCTAAAAGTCATCATGTTGTAGTGGGTTATGTTAATTCTCAAGACAAAGCTGAAGAAGTAGTTAATGAAATTGCTGAAAGCGGAGGAAGTGCAAATAGTGTTGAAATTAATATTTCAAGTAAAGAATCAGTTGATAGAGCTTTTGCAAGTATAGAAGAGGTATATGGCTCTGTAGATATTTTGATAAATAATGCAGGAATTACAAAAGATAATATATTACCTCGTATGAAGGAAGACGAATGGCTAGATGTAATCCAAACGAATCTAACTGGAAGTTTTTATACCTCTCAACGAGCAATTAAACAAATGATGAAAAATAAATGGGGTAGAATTATTTTTATTTCATCAGTGGTTGGAATTTCTGGAAACCAAGGCCAATCAAATTATGCAGCATCAAAAGCTGGGCTTATAGGACTTGCTAAATCGATAAGTAAAGAACTAGGTTCACGAAATATAACATCAAATGTTATAGCTCCTGGTTATATCGAAACAGATATGACATCTTTTCTTGATGATGGAAATAAAGAAAATATTATAGAACAACTTTCAATTAAACGCATTGGAAAGCCAGAAGATATATCAAATGTGGTAGCTTTTTTATGTAATGATGAGTCAGAATATATAACAGGACAAGTTATACCTGTAGATGGTGGTTTAACCACTTAATTGGGGGAAATTATGGAAATAAATGAAGTTTTTGAAAAAGTAAAAGGTCTTTTTGTAGAAGATCTCGGGATTGATGAATCAAAAGTTACTATGGAAGCCAAACTCGAAGAAGATTTAGAAATTGACTCATTAGGTATTGTTGAGGTGGTAATGGCCTTTGAAGACGAGTTTGAAATAGAAATAGATGATGATGAATTAGCAGATGTTTCAACTGTCGGACAAGCTGTTAATTTACTTCACTCAAAAATATAAAATAAACCATGTCTAAAAGACGTGTAGTCGTAACTGGTCTTGGAACAATAAATCCACTTGGTAACAATGTTTCTGATACTTGGAATAACCTTATTAGTGGCGTTTCTGGAATTGACTATATAAGTTCGTTTGAAACTGATGAGCTTCCAGTGAAATTTGCAGGTGAAGTTAAGAATTTTGATGCAAATGAATATTTAGGTAAACAACATGCAAGAAAACTTGACCGTTCAGGGCACCTTTCCATTCACGCTACTGAAGAAGCCCTCAAAGATGCTGGACTTAATACTGAAGAACGTCTGGGAACTGAAGTAGGAATCGTTTTTGGCACAGGTATAGGTGGCATTGGCGCAACTGAGCAAGCTGTGAGAACTTATGATGAACGAGGTGCTTCAAGGATTAATCCCCTGGCAATCACACAATTAATGCCAAACTCAAGTACTGGTCAAGTTGCAATTAAATTTGGTATTGAAGGACCCTCTCTTACAATCACAACAGCTTGTGCTGCTTCAGCTAATGCTATTGGAGAAGCGAAAAATATGATTCAAAATGGAATTGTAGATATGGTGATAGCTGGTGGTACAGAATCAGGAACAACAGCAATGACTATTGGGGCTTTTGCACAAATAAGAGCACTATCAACTAATAATGAAAATCCCAAAGAAGCTTGTAGGCCATTTGATAAAAACCGAGATGGATTTGTTATGGGAGAAGGCTCAACAGTTCTAGTAATGGAAAGTGAGGAATCTGCAAAAAAACGAGGTGCTAATATATACGGGTACATATCTGGATATGGAGCATCTACAGATGCACATCATATAACAGCTCCTGCAGAAGGTGGTAAAGGTGCGGTTGAAGCTATAAAGAAAGCTTTAGCTGATGCTGAAATTAGTAATGAAGAAGTTGATTATGTTAATGCACATGGAACTTCTACACTTGCAAATGATAAAAATGAAACTGCTGCTTTAAAAACAGTATTTGGAGATAAGGCATATCAATTGAATATTTCATCAACTAAATCTATGACTGGTCACCTTCTAGGAGGAGGTGGAGCATTTGAATCTTTAGTATCACTACTGAGCCTAAAAAATAATATTATCCCGCCAACAATCAATCTAAATAACCCTGATGAAGATTGTGACCTTAACTACACACCCAATGTTGCTATAGAAAAAGATTTATCTACAGCCATGTCTAACTCATTTGGATTTGGTGGTCATAATGGGGTTCTAGTCTTTAAAAAAGACTGAGTCTTTAATGTTGATTACTTAGGAAGCATTGATCCACCGATAGAGTGTACTCCTCCATCTGCGTGAATAATCTCTCCCGTAACCATTTCAGAAAGATCTGAAAGTAAAAAACTTACAACTTTTGCAACAGGATCTGGGTTCTTTGTATCCCACCCAAGAGGAGCTCTATTACTCCATTCTTCATTCATGTCTGAAAAACCAGGTATATTCTTAGCCGCTGTTGTAGCAAGTGGGCCTGCAGCAACAGCATTAACCCTTACACTATTTTCACCCATGTAATAGGCCAAGTATCTAACAATTGACTGGAGACTTGATTTTGCTACTCCCTGCCAATCATAACCGGGCCAAGCTTGAGTATTATCAAAATCTAATGCAACAATAGATGCGGGTTTATTAAGTATTGGCTGAAATGATGTAGCTAAAGTCTTTAAAGAAAAAGCTGATATTTCAAAACTCTTAACAGCATCGGAGATATTAGTATTTAAGAAATTACCACCCATAGCTTCTGTGGGTGAAAAAGCAATTGCATGAAGAATGCCATCTAGGTTTCCAACTTCACTTTTGATATTTTGAACTGCTTCATTTACTTCTTCTTGATTTTCAATATCCATAGGAAATACTTTTATATCTTCTGAAATTCTTTTTACAGCTCGTTCTGTAATTCGAAGACCTTTACCAAATCCAGTAGCTACGACAGTTGCGCCATTTTCTATCGCAATCTTTGCAGACGCGTAAGCAATACTTTTATCAGTAAGTATTCCTGTCATTAATAAAGTTTTATTTTCTAATATCATTTTTTCCTATAACTATTTGACCAAACATATAGTTAGTAAGTATCACTGAAATATAACTTTTATAATTCTTCAGTTGTTGAACTGCCTGAAGCTTCTTCCTCTTTTTTGATTTGCGAACCTGTTACAACAGCTAAACCAATTTCTACAAGGCCGAATGCAAAAAAACCATTAAATTCAGTGAAGACTGCAAAAGCAATTAGCCCAAGCCCTCCACTATATCTAACTATGTTTAATTGTTTTCCATTCTCTGCGTTGCCGCCTAGTAAGAAAAAAGCCATTGCTGCAAAGTAGAGGGGTAAACCGATTGATCTAACTATCATTGCTTGGTTATCAGCTAATACAGCAGAAAAATCAAACAAGAACAAACGATAAACCACTTCTGGCATAATAAACCCTACTAATACCAAACCTAGGTAAACAAGCGGGTCAAGTCTATTAATTAATTTATAATTCATAGAAAAATTATATCCAATTAATTGTCTTCACTTAATGAATTAAAAAGTTTTTTTTGTAACTCTTTGACTAATTCAACTAATGATGACTGCTGATAAATTTCTCTCATCGTATCTACAAGTGGAGACTCATCAAGAATATTATTTACAAAATTTAATCTATTAATTGATCCTAGTTCTTCTCCTATATCAGAAAGTTCAGAAGCTAAATTTTTTATAACATCAACTATTGGTTCTGTATTGCCATCTGTTCCAGTTATGAATTTTGCATTGAGCCCCTCTTTGATTGCAGCCCATCTGTTTCTTTCAATCAACCAATTAGGATCTGGTTCGTTTAATACTCCATCTTCCCAATCTCTACCAATTTTTATCACTAAAGCCTGGATAAGAGTTGCAACTGCTACAGTTTCTACCAGGGAGGGCATGGAATCTGCTATTCGTGTTTCGACAGTTCCATATTCTGGATGAATTCTTACATCTTTCCACACTTGTCTGTAGCCAACATCTGGTTTAATTACACCAGCTTTTACCAGTGTTTGTAGTGATTGCTCATATTGCGACCATTCATAATATGGTTCTGGCAATCCTGTATTTGGTAACCCTTGAAATACACTAAGGCGTGCACAGTATAATTCTGTATCTTTTCCCCTCCAGAACGGAGAAGAAGCACTCAGTGCAAGAAATAAAGGTAAATATTTTCTAATCTCATCATGTATAGCAATTGCTTTCTCTTTTGAATCTATTCCAACATGAACATGCATTCCAAAAGTTAAAAGTCTTCTAACAGCCCAGCCATATTTGTCAGCAAACTCTTCATATCTGGGATTAACATCTGTAATTACTTGATCTTCATACATGGCAAAAGGATGTGAGCCGGCAGAGATTAAACCCGCATTCTCTTTATTTGCAATTTCTAAAACTTTTTTAAATATCGAAGATAGCTCTTTATAAGTATCATTTGTATTCATTAAAGGGGAACTAGTTATCTCAACTGTTGAAAGATAAAGTTCATGCTTTACCCTGTCTTCATTACTGTATTGTTTAATAATTCCTTCAGCAATATTGACTAAATCGCCTGAGCTATTATCAACTAATTGAGCTTCAACCTCTATACCGACTGTGGGCTTTTCAGATGGATTAAAAACTATTTTTTCCATGTTTAGTTTTGATGGTAGTAGTAACTAATGAATGATTGCTTAAATATTTAGTTTATTTATTCAACTGAGCTTGTGCTGCTGCTAATTTAGCAGCTGGAATCCTGAAAGGTGAACAAGAAATATAGTCAATATTTAGAGTATTTAAATAAAAAATAGAATTAGGGTCCCCAGCATGCTCACCACATACTCCAATTTTTAATTCATTATTTGCTTTTTTGCCATTATTTGAGGACATTTCTACAAGTTTTCCGACACTTGATGGATCAATTGAAACAAACGGGTCTGTACTAAATACCTTTCTTTCAACATACTCACCTAAGAATCTTGCAGCATCATCTCGAGATAATCCTAGTGTTGTTTGAGTTAAGTCATTTGTTCCATAAGAAAAGAAGTCTGCTTCTAACGCAATTGATTCTGAATTTAGAGCAGCGCTAGGAAGCTCTATCATTGTTCCTATTGTGTAGCTAAATTTAGCATTTAACTCTGATTCAATTTCTTTTATCTTTGTAGTTAAAATATCTTTCATCTGCCTTAATTCGTTTGCATTCATCACTAAAGGAACCATTATTTCTGGATTGATATTAGTTTTTTCTTTTTGGCTTAAATTGTGAACAGCTCTAAAAATAGCCTCTACTTGCATTTCATATATTTCAGGGTAAATTAAGCCGAGTCTTACGCCTCTATGTCCAAGCATAGGATTACTCTCTGATAGCTTTAATAATATTTCACCTACATAACCTGTTGTTACTCCGGACTCTTTAGCTAAATTTGATATCTCTATATCACTTTTAGGAAGAAACTCATGCATTGGAGGGTCGAGGAGTCTTACTGTAATAGGTTTATCTTTTAGCAAACTAAACAGAGTTTCGAAATCTTTAGTTTGAAATTCAATTAATTTACTAAGTGCTCTTTTTCTACCATTAGGCGAATCGGCCATAATCATTTCTCGCATTGGCATTATTCTTTCACCCTCAAAAAACATGTGCTCTGTTCTACAAAGTCCAATGCCTTCAGCCCCAAACTCTAATGCTTTTATGGTGTCTAACTCCGTCTCTGCATTTGCTCTTATTGATAATTTCCTATATTCATCACAGTATTCCATAAGCTTTCCAAAGCTTTCAGACATACTTGGTGGCTCTACTTCTAAAACATCTATATAAACCTCTCCTAAAGAGCCATCAAGAGATACCACATCTCCTTCGCTTAAAACAATATCACCATTAGAAATGGTCTTTTCATCAAAATTCAATGTAAGCTTTTCTGCTCCCACTACACATGGCTTGCCCATTCCCCTAGCTACTACGGCAGCATGGCTTGTCATGCCTCCTTTTGTTGTAAGAATTCCAACTGATGAGTACATTCCATGTATATCTTCAGGGCTTGTCTCGTCACGGACTAATATAATTTTCTTACCTTTCTCAGCTTCCTCTTCAGCCTTATCAGCATCAAATACAATTTCACCGACTGCAGCTCCAGGAGAAGCATTTAATGCTTTCGTAAATAATTCTTTATCTTGATTTTGAACAAACTGGGGGTGGAGTAAATCAGTAATAGTATTTGCATCAACCATCATGATTGCCTCTTCTTTTGTAACAACCCCCTCACTTTCCATATCAATAGCTATGTTTACTGAGGCTTGGGCTGTTCTTTTAGCTTTTCTTGTTTGTAGTAAATACACTTTTTGATCTTGAATTGTAAACTCAATATCCTGTACTTCTTTAAAGTGTGATTCTAAAGTTTTTGCAATGTTAGAGATTTCATTATATATATCAGGAAATGTATCTTGGAGTGATTCTTTTACTGTTTTATGTTTTGATATGGGTTTAGGTGTTCTAATTCCCGCAACAACATCCTCTCCCTGAGCGTTAAGTAAATATTCACCAAATAATTCTTTTTTACCATCTGATGGATTCCTAGTAAAAGCAACTCCAGTGCCTGAGTTGTTATTTAAATTACCAAATACCATTGTTTGAATAGTTGCTCCAGTACCCCACTCGTCTGGAATACCATTAAACTTCCTATAATTTACAGCTCTTGTATTAAGCCAACTACTAAAAACAGCCTTAATTGCTCCAGTTAATTGTTCTTTTGGGTCTTGTGGAAAAGGAGTTTCGGAGAATCTTTCAATAGTGTTCTTATATGCATCAATAATCCAATTCAATTGATCTGGATTAAAGTCTTTATCAGAAGATACATTATCTATTCTTTTTTTGTTTTCAATTACAGCCTCAAATCTGCTGTAATCAAGACCTAGGACAACGTTTGAGTACATTTGAATTAATCTTCTGTAAGAATCCAATGCAAAACGCTCATCACTGAAATGTTCTGCTAGATGACTTAGGTTTACATCGTTAAGTCCAATGTTTAAAATTGAATCCATCATCCCCGGCATTGAAATTCTGCCACCTGATCTCACTGATAGTAAAAGAGGGTTTGATTTTCCATCGAAGCTTAGGCCTGAATATTGCACCAACTTATTTACTGCATCATTAATTTCCCCGTCAAGTGAATCGGGTAATTCATTGTGTTCCATAAAGTGGTTGCAAACTTCAGTGGTGATTGTGAAACCGGGTGGCACAGAAATTCCAAGATTGCTCATTTCGGCGAGATTTGCACCCTTTCCTCCAAGAAGGTTGATCATAGAAGCATCGCCATCTGTATGTTCTTTTGAGAATTCAAAAATAAGTTTATTTTTCATGATGTATTAAAAAGATACTCCCCCTAATGTTAATTATATAGGGGGGAAATAAAATGTCTAAAAATGTATTAGTAATTGGTACGGGCACAATAGGAGAGCCTCTTATAGGACTCTTAGCCGAACATAGAGAATCACTAGGATTAGACAAAGTAATATTTTTCAAGCGAACCCCTTTGTCAGATGAAAGAGGAAAAGTTGAAGCTCTACTTAGGAAGGGAGCAGAAATTGTTTCGACTTCAGATGCTTTATCAGACTTCACAAAACTCGGCTTTTCAAATGTTTATGATGTTGAAAAGGCATATGAAGAAGCAGATGTAATAATTGATTGCACACCAAGTGGAAATGATAATTGGGATACAATTTACTCCTCTTTGAATAAGAATAAAAGATATATGGCTCAAGGATCGGAACATGGCTTTGGTTCCTTTTTTGCATGGGGTATTAATAATGAAGTGCTTGAAAATGGCAACAATAAATATCTTATTGCATCATGTAATACACATAACATTGCATCAATAGTTAAAGCTTTTGCATTAAATCAGGATCGTGAACTAACTGAAGGTCGGTTCGTCTGCTTGAGAAGAGCAAATGATGTATCACAAAATGACTCTTTCTCCCCTTCTCCAACAATTACTAAGCATACGGATCAAGATTTTGGTACACATCATGCACGTGATGTACATGAATTATTCAAACAAGAAGGATTGGACTTAAATCTTTTTTCATCTGCTATTAAGTTGCCGACTCAATATATGCACACACTTTGGTTTAATTTAAACTTCAATGACAAAATTGAAATTAAAGATATTATGCAAAACCTAAAAGATAATGAGTTTTTAATGACTACTGAGAAAATGTCATCAAATAAAGTGTTTTCATTTGGTAGAGATCATGGATATCACGGAAGATTGCTATCACATGGTGTTGTTGCTGAACACTCTCTTCATGTAAAAGATAATGCACTAACTGGATACTGCTTTACTCCACAAGACGGTAACGCCTTATTGTCCTCGGTTGCAGCGACCGTTCAGTATTACTATAGAGATGATTGGAAAGATAAGATGGATGTTTTCAATCGATATATTTTTAAAAATATTTAGTCAAACAAAATAGTATTTTAACAGATTTAAATTTCACAAACAACTAGCGGTTGTGCAAAACGTTAATATCTTAAACAGCCTTAGAAAAGTCTTGGTAGATTTATAGTATCGATAAGGGGGGAAACTGGATCATTCAAGGGAGTGTTATTAGACGTACGGTAACACTATAAAAAATTTCAGGAACCAGCCCAGAATCTAGCAAAAACCAAATATGAAAAGGGATTTCTGGAGCTGGTTCTTTTATGCAAATAATGTATAAAAAAAATTGACCAATTAACAAATTAGATATGAAACAATGCTACTTTTTATGTATGCAAAAATTAAACGTTGTGCAAGTGGTGGTTTACATACATATGTAGTGCCCTTCTGCAACAATTTTTAATACCGGGCACATGCCCGGTTTTTTTATTTTAGGAAGGAAAAAAATGAAAGAACAAGAAACTAATAATAGAAAGACTAACAACATACATAAGACAAAGGCTGATCTATATGAGAGTCTTTACGATGCAGAATAGTTTTCTAGATGCTGAATTCTTAAAAAAGGATTGGAGTACAAATCCTCGATGGAAAGGTATTACTAGAAATTACAGTGCAGAAGATGTGATAAGCATTAGAAACTCTGTGGAAATTAAACATACTCTTGCAGAAAATGGAGCTCAAAAACTCTTTGAGGATTTAAACAAAAAAGATGAATGGATTTCAGCACTTGGTGCTTTATCCGGTAATCAAGCTGTTCAAATGGTAAAAGCAGGTCTTAGAGCAATTTATTTAAGTGGATGGCAAGTTGCCGCAGATTCAAATCTTGGAGAGACTACTTATCCAGATCAATCACTATATCCGAGTAATAGTGCACCAACACTTGCAAAAAGAATTAATAATGCTCTTTTAAGAGCAGAACAAGTAGATCGTGTGGAGGGAAATAATAGTATTGATTATCTTGTACCAATAGTGGCAGATGGTGAAGCAGGTTTTGGTGGAACACTTAATGTATTTGAATTAACCAAAAAATTTATTGAAGCTGGAGCTGCAGGAGTACATTTTGAAGATCAATTAGCTGCGGAGAAAAAATGTGGACATATGGGCGGTAAAGTATTAGTGCCAACTAGTCAACACATTAGAACGTTAACCTCAGCAAGGCTTGCATCTGACACCATGGGTGTTCCAACTATAATAATTGCAAGAACAGATGCGTTGGCAGCAAACCTTGTCACGAGTGATATTGACGAGATAGACAGTGACTTTGTATTAGGAGAGAGAACTTCAGAAGGGTTCTTTAAAGTAAAAAATGGTCCAGAGTCTGCAATTAGTAGAGGACTTTCTTATGCCCCATACTCCGATCTTGTATGGTGTGAAACAGGAAAACCTGATATAGGATTTGCAAAAGAGTTTGCTGATGCAATACATGAAAAATTTCCAGATAAATTATTAGCTTACAATTGTTCACCTTCCTTCAATTGGAAGCAATCACTTTCAGATGATGAAATAGCTACGTTCCAAGAGAAATTAAGCTCCTTTGGATATAAGTTCCAATTTATTACTTTGGCAGGATTTCATGCTCTTAATACATCTATGTTTGAACTTGCAATGAAGTACAAAGGTGGAAATATGTCTGCATATGTTGAGCTTCAACAGAAAGAGTTTGCATTAGAAAAAGATGGATTTACGTCTGTCAAACATCAGAGAGAAGTAGGTGCAGGTTATTTT
>Ga0209036_1001122_pt1 | contig 11472 bp, 11 predicted proteins | sample MarorgKNORR_S2LV_3_FD_188222 | JGI IMG/M metagenome (GOLD analysis project Ga0209036, IMG submission 188222) | Marine microbial communities from the Southern Atlantic Ocean, analyzing organic carbon cycling - DCM_A/KNORR_S2/LV (SPAdes) (version 2) | ecosystem: Environmental > Aquatic > Marine >... | reverse complement strand
ACCTGGTATGCAGCCACCAGGATCAGGTGGTGACTCCAGCTCCCGCTAGTGTAGTGCTTGCTAGTAACGATTTCTGCCCCTACTCAATGCTGCAAGTCGAAGATCATATTCTTACTCTACAAGGACACCCTGAATTCACGCCAGAATTTTCTCGCTCACTACTGGAACTTCGCCGAGATATTTTTGGGGAGACCTGCTATCAACAGGGTGTCAGATCACTCATTCAAAATACTGACGCCCAAGATGTAGGAAAATGGATAGTGAACTTTCTTAAATCTGATTCCAATAAGCTTGAGCTTTAGTACGGTAAATCACCATAGATAGTGATTCGGTGAAGTTTTCTGTGTGCCGGAAAATAATCGTTTATGGGCTTGTGCTGCGTGCTACGATTATCCCATAGAGCAATACAGTTCGGCTCCCAATGGAACCTGCAGGTGAACTCTGGCGTCTTTATGTGTTCAAAAAGAAAGTCTAATATAGCTCGACTTTCCGCTCGCTTGAGACCCACTATGTGCGTCGTGAACAGGCTATTAACAAAAATTACTTTCTTACCGCTTTCGGGATGAATCTGTATAACGGGATGCTCTACTGGCGGGTTATCTCTCACCGTCTGCGCAAGCCTTGCCGCACCTCCTTCTTCTTCTAAGCTCTCTTTAAAACCATGCCGAAAGTCATGCACGGCGTATAAACCATCCAAAAAACCCTTCATTTTCTCCGAAAGATGCTCATAAGCAGCAGTGGCGCTGGCCCAAAGTGTGTCACCACCACGCTCTGGAATAATTTTAGAACATAGAACTGACGCTATCGGGGGATGCAGACGAAATGTCATGTCGCTATGCCAAGCCTCGATCTTAGTCGGTTTGTGAGCTGTGCTTTCCAGAATTGTAATTTCAGGGAAGCCTTCAACGGTTTCGTAAGCCGGATGGGTCTGCAATGGGCCGAATGAATGCGCTAGGTCCTTTTGTTGCGCGGAACTGATATCTTGATTTCGAAAAAATATTACTTCATGCTCTATTAGCAACTTTCGAATTTGCTTGTAATCATCCTGACAGAGAGATTGGGTTAGATTTATACCTTCTATCTCTGCGCCTAGCGCGCCTGCTATTGGTCTTGCAGTAATCATGAAACTCTCTTAACTTAAGTAAGTCCTTTACTCTCGCATTACGGCTGTTATCGAATTATGTGGTAAAGGTATTGACTGGACCCAATCAAAATCATACACAAAATTCACCGCGAACAACAACTGAACCTATTTTTACATGTCACATATTGACTATGGTTACTTACGACCTTTGGTGGAATAATGATGTACACTGCTTCACCTCTCGAGATAATACGACTTTATGCCAAGCAAGGAATTATATAAAAGTTATAACTACGTTATGAGACGAGTCACTTCAACCCTCTTCCTACTTTTCTTATCGCAATCTGCATTAGCAGCGTCGATTGATGAAACGGTAGAGTTCTGGGTCGGCCCCATTACCGAGGCCTTATCCTCTGCAGTTTTCTTTGAAATCAATTTCTTTGGTCAGGCTGCACCACTCATTGTGCTGTGGCTTGTTACCGCGGCCTTATTTTTTACTATTTATTTAGGATTTATAAATATTAGGGGTTTTAGTTATGCCATCAAGATTGCCAGAGGCGACTATGAAGACCCAAAAGCTGATGGTGAAATCTCCCATTTTCAGGCAGTGTCCACCGCAATCTCAGGTACAGTTGGTATTGGCAATATAGGTGGGGTAGCGGTCGCAATTGGAATGGGCGGGCCAGGAGCTGCTTTTTGGTTATTTTTTGCCGGATTCCTGGGTATGTCAACTAAGCTTGTAGAGTGCACCTTAGGGGTCAAGTATCGCAAGATCAATCCAGACGGGTCAGTCTCTGGTGGACCTATGTACTATCTAGAAACATTATTATCAGAGCACAGATTTCCAAAGACTGGTAAATTTCTAGGAGGCTTTTACGCATTGGCATTAGTAATTGGCTGCTTTGGTATAGGCAACATGTTTCAGTCCAATCAAGCCTACGTACAATTTGTCAATATAACTGGCGGTGACCAGAGCTTTTTCGAAGGTCGCGGCTGGCTTTTTGGCTTTATTATGGCTGTTACGGTTGGTGCCGTAATTATTGGCGGCATTCGATCCATAGCCCGAGTAGCGAGTAAGATAGTGCCATTTATGGGAATTCTCTACTTAGTATCCGGACTGGTAATTCTCATACTAAGCGCGGAGCATCTGCCTCGATCCATAGCCATGATTCTATCAGAAGCCTTTTCTATCCAGAGCGCTACCGGGGGAATGGTCGGCGCAATGATAATTGGTTTTCAGCGCGCAGTTTTTTCTAATGAGGCCGGCATTGGCTCCGCATCCATCGCACATTCCGCAGTAAAAACCAACGAGCCTGTGTCAGAAGGGCTTGTGTCTTTACTTGAGCCCTTCATTGATACTATGGTGATTTGTACTTTAACTTCTTTAATAATTGTATCTACAGCCTATCCTGCGGGACTCATGGATAGCGGCTTGGAGGGCATTGAATTGACGTCTGCTGCGTTTGAGCATCATATAAGTTGGGCACCCTACCCTTTAGCAATCGCGGGATTGTTGTTCGCATTTTCAACCAGTCTCGCTTGGTCCTATTATGGCCTGCAAGGGTGGCTGTATTTAGTGGGTGATTCTCAGAAAGCGCAATTGGGCTTTAAGCTTGTTTTTTGCGGCTTTGTGATGCTGGGTAGCACAATCCAGTTGACCGCCGTCTTAGATTTTTCGGATGCAATGGTCTTTCTTATATCAGTACCTAACATAATTGGACTATATTTCTTTGCCCCATCAGTAAGACGTGAAGTAAATCTATATCTCGAAAAAATTCGAAATCCCAAAAACTAGACGAAGAATGCAATGAATCATCGAGCGCATTGAGAAGGCATATTATCTAGTATAGATTTAAACTCTGCCTCCACCAACTTACTACGCACTTCATAAATTTCCGGATATTCGCATCGTTTAAGATTCACCTCCATGGCCCTTAATTTTGCCTGCCAAACAGATTCAGTCATGAGCCCTTGCGAATACTGAAAATAATCCGCCTCGTAAACAAACCAGCTTACGTTTTCAGAATTCCTCGCAGCTTTTTGTTCAATAGTAAGCTCAGAAATTGGTGTAATGCTAAATTTACTAGAGAACCAGTCCAAACCCGCCTCAGTAAATGCATATGCCTCGGCCGACACTGCATATGATCTTTCTTGCATCTGACTCACAAGTGCTATCCGTTGAGATTGACGCATCTCTAGACCGACGAAGACAAGTGAGGCTATCACTCCCAGCATACCGAGCAGCTGCACCGATGTGTCTAAGCCAACCTTTTTCATAAAGATTTATCCCGTTGATCTCTAACCAAATGAATATGCATATATGATTTAAGCATATATAAACCTCAACAAGAGAGATTTATTTATCACGCGAGTTACACTATATTGATAAAGTGCCTGAAAAAAAAGTGTCATATTTTGGTGATAGTTTAGTTCCAATGCTCTCCCATCAGTCGACCATAGGTGAACAGAATGAAACTTTGGGCTTTATTAATTTTACTACTTACAACCTTACATAACAGGAGACCGTGATGTCACTCACATTAGAAGATAGACAACCCAGAACAGATATGGAAATCACCTCAGTAGACTATGGAGACGCCGAGGCAGTTATAACAGCCGAGGGCAATATGGGGGAATATGGGAGAGTTTATGCTAGTTATCACCTCAGCTATAACGCGGAGCGCACTGGCGGCACTTACACCGCGCAAGGAAGGGGATTCATAGATGCAGACACTATGGCCGCTGGCGCAGCAGTAGGTGTTTGGCGAAGGGATGGATCACTGATTTATATGGATGAGTTAGTCAATATTAATGATGGCACTCAAAATCTTGGGAAAATCGTAATTGATCCAATTAAGAGAACTATGACTATGGATGTATATGTTATCTCATAGCATCATTTAGGAAATATTAATCATATGTAGGAGGAAAACTATATGCCTGAAAAGATATCTGATTTCGAACTTAAATTCCAAAGTAGTACTCAAAGGCAGGATGGAGACAACTTAATTGTAGACGCGAACTGGGCGACCGAATCCGACCATGAGATTTATGGAGCAGCTTTTTGTACTACCACCTTTACACATAGTATAAATGATCCGGATGCAGAATCGGGAGAGGTGACCATGGCTGGACAAGGCATGTTGGCAGACGGAACCCGTGTCATAGGTTTACAAAAAGGTACATGGCAGAAAGCTGGAATAAATAAATTTAACCTAACCTTGAGAGGCAAAGATTCACGAGACGGTGAAGTCTACTCCGAGAGTCATATGGCTCTTGAGACATTAACTTGGTCGGGGACGGTTTATAAGGCATAAATGATAATTCCTTTTTTTGATAAGCTTCAGTCCAAATTTTAATCTAATACAGTAGGAGTATAAATAATGTCAGATCCAATTGGGGATTTTTCACTGAGACATATAGGCAATACCTATGGCACGAATTCAAATGGAGATATTACTGTCAGCGTAAATTGGCAAGGAGAAGCATCTGGTTTTGGTACTGTCTGGGGAACACTAATATCTTCGCATGCTTTATCTGAAAGCAATGCGACTAGCGGACAGGTTCAATGGGTAGGAGACGCATTCTTAGAAGATGGATCGGTTCTTGGTGGAATAGGAAAAGGAACTTGGGAAAAGCCCGAAGGTGAACACAGATGGAAAATGGTGGTTCATGTTGACTTGTCTAATGGGGAAAAACAGCGTGCTGAAGGTTCTATAGATCTAGAATCATTAATGTACACAGGCAAGCTTTATGCGGAATAAGATCGAAGCGTCAATTGCTAAGGATTTGGGGAGACTGGAGGTCGCCCCATTTCATTTTAAAATTTAGCGGAAGAGTAAGAAACTTCCGTCATATTTCTACTCTCTCACTCTCTGGCTTATAGCGTTACTTTGATCGCGCTGGCAACGCTAATTGCCTGCGACGTAGCCTCTTCGACACTGTCTGCCCTCGCCAGAGCGACCCCCATTCGTCGGCGACCACTGACTGCCGGTTTGCCGAATAGCTTAACACTGGTATTTGGTTGTGAAAGCGCTTGACGAAAATTACTGAACGCTGCTTGAAGTGACTCGCCCTGAACAAGAATAACTGCAGAGGCGGAGGGCCCGTGAAAATGTATATTGGGAATAGGTAAACCAAGAATAGCCCTTGCGTGCAAAGCGAACTCTGATAAGTCTTGAGAGATCAAAGTTACCATACCCGTATCGTGTGGCCGTGGCGATACCTCACTAAAATACACCTCTTCACCTTTTATAAATAGCTCAACACCGAATATACCTCGCCCACCGAGCGCTTCAGTAACGCGACTCGCTATGTGCTTTGACTTATTGATTGCCGTTTCCGACATTTGCTGAGGCTGCCATGACTCTCGATAGTCCCCTTCTTCCTGCCTATGTCCTATGGGCTCGCAGAAGCTTACTCCACCATCATGACGGACGGTGAGCAAAGTGATCTCATAGTCGAAGTCTATAAAACCCTCTACGATCACCTTACCTGCACCTGCACGACCGCCTTCCTGCGCATAAGCCCACGCAGACTCAATGTCAGCTGAACATTTTATCGTGCTCTGACCCTTCCCTGATGAACTCATGATTGGTTTGACGACACAAGGCATGCCTACCGCGTCAACCGCCGCCAAGAAATCATCATGAGAAGCGGCAAATTCGAAGGGTGTAGTTGCGAGTCCGAGATCCTCTGCGGCAAGACGCCTAATTCCCTCTCTATTCATTGTAAGGCGCGCTGCATGAGCTGAAGGAATAACAGTGAAACCCTCAGTCTCCAGTTCAACCAGGGTATCTGTGGCGATAGCCTCAATCTCAGGCACAATCAAATCCGGCTTCTCGCTCTCGATCGTTTTGCGCAACGCCTCACTGTCCAACATAGAAAAAGTATAGCTTCGATCGGCCACTTGCATTGCTGGTGCATTTGTATAACGATCACAAGCGATAACTTCTACACCCAACCGTTGGAGTTCTATCACCAACTCCTTGCCAAGTTCGCCGGAGCCAAGCAATAGAACTTTAGTCGCTGTAGATGAAAATTTAGTGCCAATAGTGCCCATTTTTTAAATTACCCTGATGCTTAAACAATCGAAAATGTTTAACAGCAAGAAACAGCCCACGATGGATTTTCTTGAATCAATCTGCAACATTTCTACCTTTTTAAGGAAAAGATGTTCACCGCAATTAAAATATAGCAGTGGAGGCGTTAACTTCCGTCACGTTTTTACCGTCGTATTCTCTGGCTTACAGCGATGTTAGGACCGCCCAAAATACTCAAACTGTAACACAAATTGTAGCAAAACTTGAGCATCCGCGAGATGTCAGTTGGGAGGGGTCCTAGCGCAACAAGGGGCGGTTGGCTTAATGTTTTGGTGGCTGCATCGAGCTGTTTCCAGATTGCATGCTACTCAGTTGCTGTGGACAAGAAGTGTGACAACTTTTTTTATATTTGCTGTGTTAAGCTGTGTTTTGTTGGTGTGATTAAGACTACCTTCCATTTATGATCGCACTTAAGGTAAAAATATTCGAATAGCGGTGTTAGACGCCAGGATATCTTAATATGAATCTTATAAATAAACCGATACCTTCTATAGTTTGTACACTAACACTCAGTATGCTTTCAGCACACTCGATTGCTCAAGATGAAAGAGATATTGGTGAAGTTGGAGATAGTCCATACGAAGTTGTAACTTATTGGGCTGAGCCTTTTGCAGAGAAAGGATTCGCTTTTGGCGGTGCGTCGGGGGTATTGTCAGACCACCCGGGTCGTCTGATCGTAAGTCAGCGGGGTGAAACCAGAATACCTTTGGATGTGCCTCGAGATTTTCACGGGTTTGCAGGCGAGCTAGGCATCAGCGTTTTAACTGAAGGTGAAAGACGAACCTGGCAGAACTGCATTTTTGTTCTCGACGCAAACGGCAATGTGGTTGATGTTTGGGACCATCTTGATTACCTCTGTGAAGGAGCTGATGGTCCGGGTCCAGAGCGCATCAGAGTCAGCCCCTACGATCCTGAACGCAAGCTATGGGTGATCAATCAAACTCATCATCAGATTTATGTGTTAGCCAATGATGGCAGCGAACTATTAGCAACTTACGGTGAAAAAGGTGAGCCAGGCAAAGACGCAACGCACTACGGAAGTCCACAAGATGTGGCGTTCATGCCAGATGGCCGAATCCTCGTAGCTGATGGCCTGATCAACAATCGAGTTGTCGTATATGATAACGAGATGAACTACCTGACCGAGTTTGGGAGTGAAGGAACTGTTCCTGGCGGGACCAATGGAATTCATTCCCTGAGCATAGGACCTGAAGGGCGGATCTTCGTTCTAGACCGATCGGGTTACGGGGTAAATATCTGGCGAACAGGAGAGAGCTATACAGAATTTAGCTTCGAGCGTCGTATTGATATTTCCGGCATGGCGTTAGATGTCATTGTTAACAAGAACGATTTTTGGATGACGGCTCACAATCCGTTGCGCTTCATAAATTTTGATTTTGAAGGCAACCAGAAATACACCTGGATAGTTCCCGCAGAGTTACCTGACGGTTTTCGGGAGGTTCATAGCTTTAGTGTTTCCTCTGAAGGCATAATGTACGGTGGCGATAATATCTATGGGCGACCTCAGAAATGGGTAGCCAAACCTGGTGCGAGTCCAGAACTGCTGATCGAACCACCCTGGGTTGGATATTAGGCAACGGGGTCATGGATTTAGCTTCGAAGCATTAGTCGCCATTAAAGCTTACTCAAAGCGAGCAATAAAAAGTAGAAAAGTGCTACTAATTCTCACTTGCTTGAAACAGAACCTAGGGAGAATAGTTTAGTTGAACTATGAGCCTGAGTTATGAGCGCCCTGAGGAAAACGTTTTTTCCATAGACACTGAAACATAGCGGCCAACAAATTGAAATCCGATTAACAGGAGGGTAGGTAAAGCTTATGACTGGTATCGTTGAGATCCGAGACTACACCATAGAGAAAGAGTGGTTCGACAAGTATAAAGAATGGGCAGAAATCGCACTGCCGTGGTTAAAGAAGCATTTGGACGTAATTGATTTCTGGGTTGATGACGGCATAGAAGCTGAACTCGATGGTTCTGACCCACAAATATCTCCTCATGGCCAACCAAATGTTACATGGATAATTCGTTACTCAGACAAAGATGATAGAGATAGACAATTTAATGCTGTTCTCGAGAATCCTGAGTGGCAAGAAATCTGGTCTAAGCATCCAAATGAGAATTCATACATCGTAATGAATGCTCGATTTATGAAATGCTTATAGCGCACCAAAAAGTAATCTTCCTTTCATATGTATTGGAATTATTAGCTTTTATGGAAATTTGGCGGAAGAGGCAGGAGTCGAACCCACCAAGCCTGTCTTAAACAGACTTCACCGAGTTTGAAGTCCGGGCACCCCACCGGGGATGATACTCTTCCACCATAGATTATAGCATAGGTTACGACATGCTCTTCCAAAACTTTCGAAAGCCCTGTTGCCAAAAGCTACACTACACTATGAAAATGAAGTATGCTTTTCTCGAAGCTTTAAAGAAGTAAATTCAGATAATAATACCGCGAAATATTAAAATGCTGGAGCGACTGCATGCTGTATGCGGAGATTACAGGCTGGGGAAAATGCGTACCTCCCGCCGTGTTAAATAATGAAGACCTCGCGACATTCATTGAAACTAGTGATGAGTGGATAACTACTCGAACTGGCATCAAAGAGCGACGAATCCTGCATTGTAACTTTTCAGATATGGCTAGAGTGGCTTCGATGCATGCACTTGCAGCCGCAAATTTAGATCCTTTAGAAATCGATCTAATACTACTGGGCAGCCTGACAAGCGACAGCCATTGCCCTAACACAGCCTCCATAATTGCTGACCAGCTCGGAGCAAGAAACGCAGCAGCGATTGATATCAATTCCGCATGCACGGGCTTTCTTTACGGACTTCACCTCGGAACGAACTTAATCAGAACAGGAGCACATAAAAAAATCCTCGTCATTGGGGGTGAATTCATAACCCATTATATGAATTGGACTCAGCGAGAGGTGGCTGTGCTGTTTGGTGACGCCTGTGGCGCAGTCGTAATAGAAGCATCTGAATCGGAAACGGGCATGATAGCCGCCAAAATTGGTTGTGAGTCCGAGGCAAAATATGCCATTCAGATTACAAATATTGGCTCGGGTTATTCACGGTTAACTGACGACTTTCTGTACAATGCTTGGAACTTCGAGGGCCAAGAAGTTTTTAAACGCGCCGTAAAAGCTATGGCGCAAGCAAGCGAAGATGTTCTCGAGCAAGCAGGTATGTCTCTTGATGATATTAAGTTAGTAGTGCCTCACCAAGCAAATAAGCGCATATTAAACGCATTAGCAAAGCGGATTGGAATCGATGAGGATAAGGTTTTCGTCAATGTACACAAATATGGTAACACGTCTGCCGGAACCATTCCGGTCGCTCTGGCCGAGGCGCTTGAAGAAAAGAGAATAGAGCCTGGCGACCATATTTTAATGGCCTCGTTTGGAGCTGGATTAACTTACGGTGCCAGCTTAATAAAATGGGGCGAGCGAGTTGTCCCTTTAAAATCAAGCGACGCAAAATTACCCCCTTGTGAGAAAACCGCCTTAGAACTGATAGCCGCACATATTGAACGTTATAAAACTCGTGACCTATCATCTACATCATGATTTAACTAAAGGGACAGGTGACCCTAACAATTCATATTAATTGTTCTCAATGATTTCACTATCCTTTATTTTCTGGCTAACACTTATAGCAGCGCTATTTGCCTTTTGGTGGCGTAGTGATCAAGTAAAATCTTTCGCGATAATTCACACCCTCCAATATTGTCGCGCGAATAATTTACAACTACTAGATCAGACAATGGTTTTAAGAGGGCTTTGGCCGATTAGAGCAGCTGAAGGGCATCTTGGACTTCGTCGTCGCTACCAATTTGAATTTACATCCACTGGCGAAATTAGAAATACAGGTCAAATCGAGCTATTTGGCCTGAAAGTTAAAGCACTTGAATTAGAAGCTCATATCCTTCCTGAAGACGATAAAAGAGCACACTAAAACACTTATTTCTCAGTTCGGCCCCATTTCCTGTAATTTAAGCGCGTGTGACCCCATCATCTATCGAAATAAGCTTCGTGGAGAGATAGAATCTGCCTAATGAAGCCTAAGAATTTATTAGTAATTTTAGCTATTGCAGCTGCGATTTGTACCTCGGCCTTTGTTGTACCCAACTATTTCAGGTCCAAAGGGAAAACGGTTGATGTTGCTACAATCTCTAGACAAGTCATCAGCCCGTCTATTCTATCGTCAGGCTTTTTGGCTCATGAAGAGGAGGTAATGCTAAGTTCAGAAGTTATCGGAAAAGTTGATGAATTGATGATAGAGGAAGGAGATTCAGTGAACGCTGGCGACTTAGTTTTAAGAGTCGACGATAAGAACTTTTTAGCTGGCCTCGAGCAATCCGAAGCCTCAGTCAGGATCAACACAATTGATATAGAGCGACAAGAGGTCAGAATCAGCAATCTGGAGCGCCAGTTCGCTCGAAGCAGCCGCTTATATGAACAGGATTTGATAGGTGAAGAAGAGTATGAATCTCTTAGAAATCAGTTAGACCTAGCCAGGATAGATTTTTCATCGTCAAAAGAAAGACTAACACAAGCCGAAGCACAACTTGATCAAGTTTTAGATAACCTTTCTAAAACCAAAATCATTTCACCTATCGATGGAGTCGTTACCAGCCTTGATATAAAAGTCGGAGAAACAGCTATCGCGAGCTCAACAAATATACCTGGCTCATCACTCATGACAATTGCAAATCCTGCAAGTATCTATACAGAGGTACTTGTTGATGAAGCGGATATTGCAAACATAGAGATAGGTCAAAGAGCGGAGATAGTCGCCATCGCTTACCCAGATCAGCCAATGACAGGAGTCGTCCGATTTATTGCTAACACGGCAAAAATTGCGGCCGGCCGGACCGGTTTGAGTTTCGTGGTTAAGATCGACATAACAGACCCCGGCGAGGTCGTACTTAGGCCAGGCATGTCGTGCCGAGCAGAAATATTTACTCAACAAGAGCAGAGTGTGGCGGCAGTTCCCATCGAGGCAGTTATCTTTGAGGAAGATAGAGCCGAACTTCGCAGCGAACACTTTATTTTCATCAACGACAATGGTGTAGCAAGAAAGACTAAAGTCGAAATTGGGCTTTCCGATGATGAATATCAGGAATTAATTAGTCAGGTAGACTCCAATATTGAAATTGTCGTTGGACCAAACCGTGAAATCCGAAATTTAATTGACGGAGACAGAATTGAAACCGAATCAAACCGAGGAGAAAAAAACCGCGGAGAAAACGGCGGCG
>Ga0209036_1001119_pt1 | contig 11500 bp, 9 predicted proteins | sample MarorgKNORR_S2LV_3_FD_188222 | JGI IMG/M metagenome (GOLD analysis project Ga0209036, IMG submission 188222) | Marine microbial communities from the Southern Atlantic Ocean, analyzing organic carbon cycling - DCM_A/KNORR_S2/LV (SPAdes) (version 2) | ecosystem: Environmental > Aquatic > Marine >... | reverse complement strand
CCGTTAGATGTAACTAAAGCTAATTGCAAACGATCTGCGTTATAAGTATCCATCACTTGTAAACCCATAAAGTAGGTATTGGCAACGCCACCAACAATTCCGGTAGCCTTATCCCAAAGACGGAAGCTAAAGTTTGCATTATTTTGCGAATTACCTGTAGTTTGATCAAAATCGATATCTGTAACCTTTAATGTTACAGTAACAATATCTTGGTTAGCTGCGTCCGCGACGTAATATCCATTGGTTAAATATCCTTCAGGAGGCGTGTCAGTAGGTCCAACCCATGGAACACCTTTAAAACTAGTTGGACCATAATATCCATTTAAAATTGCTTCTTGCGTAGAACCTAGTCGAGATGAACCAGCGGCGGGAGTTCCTAATGTAGCTCCTTGAGTCTCTCTTGCGTCCCATCCTGTACTTGCACCAGAGGTTAAACTATCACCACCAATATGCCTTTTAGTCAGAATAACTGTATTAGTATCACCATCTAAATCATAATCATTTAATGTAATACTACTATAATTATTACTTGGTCCAAATTCCCACTGTTCAACAAATGCCCCAAAAGAAAAGGTAGTGATTGACATTAGCATTAAAAGTATTCTCGATCTCATTTAATTCCTCCTACAAAAATAAATTTATTTACGTAGCTTAACCAACAGATAATGTAACAACAAAGTTTCAATATCCAATAAAGCTAGTTTCAAAGATATATATAATCGTTAAACTCGTTTCAAGAAGAAATTTAAACTAAAATCATGGAGAGTGATTGTAATTAAGTTCTGCAATAGATCTCAAATTACTTACTCCTGACTGAAGATCCTTAAGACTAAATAAATATGATCCTACAACAAATCTATTTGCTCCTTTTGCAGCAGCCGTTCCAATCGAAATATTATCAATTCCTCCATCTACTGTTATATCTACATGAGGAAACCGATTTCTAATAACACCTATTTTAGATTCTACATCTGAAATATATTTTTGACCTCCTAAACCAGGGTTAACGGTCATAATTAATACTTCATCGACTAATTTTTTATCTATCAATGGAAGAATAGTCTCAATTGATGTTGTTGGATTGATCGTTATTCCTGAAATTTTTTTATTATCTTTTATTTTCTTAAGTGAGGTATATATATCGGAATTAGACTCAATATGTATATGAATTGTGTCAGCCCCAGCAGTTGCATAATCAGTAATCATATCTAATGGCTCGCTTACCATTAAATGCACATTTAAAGGTAAGGAAGTAGACAGCTTACAGCTTTTAACAGTCGAAGGACTAAAATTTTTAGTTGGTACAAATACTCCATCCATCACATCTATATGAATTTGATTAGCTCCAGCCTTTTCAAAATCTTCACATACATGTGGAAGTGCATCATGATCAGTTCCTAAAATAGAAGGTAAAATTTGTATCTTTTTCAAAATATATATTTCCTAATTATTTGAGCCGAGTACTATATTTTTTTTTAAAAGATAAAACCATCAAAATAATAGATAGCTTTTTGCCCTTTTTACGAAAAGATATCGTGAACAAAAATCTACCAACAAAAATATGTGTTACCTGCGGTCTTCCCTATACATGGAGAAAGAAGTGGAAAAAGGTTTGGCATGAAGTAAAATATTGTTCCGAAAAATGTAGAAGAAATAGAAAAAAATGAGCATTTGCGTATGGTTTAAAAAAGATTTAAGGATTAACGATCATGAACCTCTTCTAACTGCTTCGTCAAAAGGAACCGTCATTCCATTATATATAATTGAGCCAGAAATTATTTACTCTGATCAATTTAGTTCTCTTCATTGGAATTTTATTCGACAGTCTTTAGTTGAGTTAAATCAAAAATTAACTCTATTAGGTCAACCCTTAATTATAAAAAAAGGGGAAGCAGTTGAAGTTTTACAAAATCTTCAAAAAGAAATTTCCTTCGATTGTATTTATTCCCATGAAGAAACTGGGAATGCCATTACCTTTGGGAGAGACAAACGAGTTCGAGGATGGGCTAATAATCAAAATATACTTTGGAAGGAATTTACTCAAAATGGGGTAGTCCGTGGATTACATAACAGAGATGGATGGTCAAGGATATGGGAAGAAAGAATGAAAAGAGATATCTTGCCGGCACCAAACAGATTAAAAAAAATTTCACCTTCTCTCCGCTCTCTTATATTACCTAATTGTGAAGACCTTGGAATTATCAATCAAAAAAATCGTCCCGATCTTGTAGGCGGTGAGTCCAAAGCTATGGATATACTTGATTCTTTTATTAGTCACCGAGGATTGAAATATTACAAAGAAATGAGCAGTCCTAATTCAGCATATGAAAGTTGTTCTAGAATTTCTCCTTATTTAACAAACGGTTGTATTTCAATGAAACAAATTGTTAATACGGTGAAAGATGGAGATAAAAATAAAATTCTAAAAAGTTCTACTAGATCTTTTTTGGCGCGATGTCACTGGCATTGTCATTTTATGCAAAAATTGGAGTCCGAACCCCAAATTGAAACGAATTGTTTTCATCCAAGTTTTGACAACTTGAGAAATAATTTCAATGAAGCCTATTTTGATGCATGGAAAAAAGGAGAAACAGGATATCCATTTGTTGATGCTTGTATGCGCGCATTAAAGGAAACTGGGTGGATTAATTTTAGAATGAGAGCTATGTTAGTTTCATTCATATCATACAATCTATGGATTGATTGGAGAAAATTTAAAAACTTTCTTGCCTGTAATTTTATAGATTACGAACCAGGTATTCATTATTCACAAATCCAAATGCAAAGCGGTGTTACAGGAATAAACGCTTTAAGAATGTACAATCCAATCAAGCAAGGGTATGACCATGATCCAAATGGAGAATTTATTAAACGCTGGGTTCCTGAGTTATCAAAATTAGAAGGAAATGACATTCACGAACCATGGTTAATTCCAGGTTTAATTGGGCATGAAAAGAGGTTTAAATTAGGAAGTAATTATCCATTTCCCATTGTTAATTTAAAAGAATCTATTTCCGTTGCACGACAACATTTTAAAAATGTTAGACAAACAAAAAATTTTAGAGAAATTTCAAATGAAGTGTTCATAAAACATGGAAGTAGAAAAAAGAGATAGCAATAGCTCTTCTATAAAATGATCTTTTTAAAAGAAAAATAACTATTATTTTTTTAAAAAAAATTTAAATTTACTAATTTTCTAGTTGAAAACATTCTTTTTTAAATGTTATTTATCATCGGTTAAATTTATCATTATGAAAAACTTACTTACATTTATACTAGTTTTAGTTGCACTGAGCTATAGTTCAAATGCATCTATTATTGCTTTCGATGATTCAAGCGATCCTGTGTATGCAAATGGTTGGAGTTGGCAGAATGGTGGTAGTGGATTTGATACCTGGTTATGGGGTGGAGAGTGGTATACACCTAATGCAGATAAATATATAAATTCTGATAACCCTGGTGAAAAAGGATTTAGATTACAGGCTAATGAAGGATTTGAAGTAAGAGGTACTCGTCCATTCGATTCATCATTGAATGCTGGCGAAAGATTTAGTTTAAATCTTGGTCATTTGGGAGGTAATAACGGAGAACTTAAAATTAGATTGTCATCAGATTCACTTCCGGTATTCTCGTTAAGTTTGATCGCAGGAAATTCTTATTGGCAAGTGTTTGATGGCGAAACTTTCAATTTAAATGATAGTAATGGGATGGCTGACTATTTTACTACTGATAATGATAATGCTCAATTCACATTTACGTATAATGGTGGAAGCAGTTATGGATTTTCATTAACGGATAGTGCTGGTAGTGGCTACACTGTAGCATCAAAAATAAATACTTCAGTAACAGCCGTTGAAATGGAGTCAATTAATAAAATATCTATAGAAAATCATGGCCAAGGAAGTGGTAGTAATTTTTATGTAGATAATCTACAAATTTCAGTAGTTCCAGAACCGATGTCTGTTGGATTAGTTGGAGTCGTCTGTGTAGCAGGCACTTTTATTAGGCGTAAATTTGTAATCTAATTACTTCTAGTAATTTATGATTAAGCACAGATAATTACTTCGTGACAATTTTTTCTTCTTATGGCTTTATAGACAAATGGATTCAGAATTTGTAAAACCTGATAAAGAATTTGAAAAACCACTTCGACCGTTAACATTTTCCGATTTTTCCGGACAAGAAAAAATAATTGAACAACTTAGTCTATTTTCAGCAGCGGCAATAAAACGTAATGAAGCATTAGATCACATTTTATTATCCGGACCACCTGGATTAGGAAAAACTACTCTTTCTTATATTTTAGCCAATGAAATGAATGCAGATATTAAAACTACATCTGGCCCAATAATTGATAAACCTGCTGACCTTGCCGGTTTGTTAACAAGCTTGGAGCATGGAGATATATTATTTATTGATGAAATACATCGTCTTTCACGTGCAGTTGAAGAATATTTATATTCTGCAATGGAAGACTTTGTTATAGATATTGTTATTGACCAAGGTCCAAACTCACGTTCTGTTAGATTAACTATACCTCCATTTACGTTGATTGGCGCAACAACTAAAAGCGGAATGTTATCAGCTCCAATGCGCTCAAGATTTGGAGTGATAAGTAGGCTTGATTATTATAGTAAACAGATTCTCTCAAATATTATTACTCGATCAGCTAAAATTTTAGACGTTAATATTTCTAACGAAGCAGCTAATGAAATAGCTTTACGCTCAAGAGGTACTCCAAGAATAGCAAATAATTTATTAAAAAGAGCACGTGATTTTGCTCAAGTAAAATCTGATGGAAATATTTCTTTAGAAATTGCAAAACAAACACTTGATTTACTCGATATCGATAATGATGGACTTGACGAAATGGATAAAAGAATTCTTTTAACTTTAATTGAAAAATTTGAAGGTGGTCCTGTTGGTCTTAATTCATTATCCGTTTCGGTATCCGAAGAGGCTTCAACATTAGAGGAAGTTCATGAGCCATTTTTAATACAAGAAGGATTCATTAAAAGAACCCCAAAAGGACGAATGGCTACATTAAAAGCATACGATAAATTTGGTTTATCGACACATTAAACTTAATCTTCTCTAGAGGTAACTTCTACCAAATGATACCCAAATTGTGTTTGAACTGGTCCTTGTACTTCACCTACTGGGGCGCTAAATACAACCTCATCAAACTCACGAACCATTTGTCCTGGACCAAAGGTGCCAAGAGCTCCGCCTTGCGCCCCACTTGGACATTGTGAATGTTCTTGGGCTAATTCACCAAAATCTGCTCCACTAGCAATTTGATCTTTTAAATCATTACAAACTTCTTCTGTGCTTACCAATATATGTCTTGCTGCTGCTTGCGCCATTACTCCTCCTAATTTAAACTTAAAATATTGTGCAATTGTTTGTCTGTACAATCAAGCCCTTCTTAGCTTTTATATTAATTGGAGTTAGAAAAATGAATATACATCCAAATGCAGGGAAAAAAATTGACCCTCTTGATCTTATTAATGTTGATCAAGTTGTTGATGCTTATTATACAAATAAACCTGATATAACTATTAATGAAGAGAAAGTATCGTTTGGAACCTCAGGACATAGAGGTAATTCATTTTCAAATAGTTATAATGAAGATCATATATTAGCAATTTGTCAGTCTATTTGTGACTATCGAAAATCAATGAAAATATCTGGACCACTTTTTTTAGGAAAAGATACACATGCATTATCTCATCCAGCTGAAAAAACTGCCATAGAGGTTTTTATCGCAAATGAAGTAATAACTATGATTGATGAAAATTATGGATTTACTCCAACGCCTGTTATTTCTCATTCTATAATTCAATATAATCAAAATAGGCGTAGCGATTTGGCTGACGGAGTTGTAATCACTCCTTCGCATAATCCCCCCATAGATGGCGGCATCAAATATAATTCTTTTCACGGTGGTCCTGCAGATACATCAGCTACAGATTGGATAGCTAATAACGCGAATTTATTATTGAGTAAAAACAACCAAGATGTAAAAAAAATTAATTTTTCTGATGCCTTAAAGTCACCTTTCATAGTTCGATTTGACTACAAATCTTCTTATGTAAACGATTTAAATAATATAATTGATTTCGATGTAATACGAAGTGCAAATCTTAAAATATGTGCTGATGTAATGGGAGGATCGGGTTTATCATACTGGAATGAAATTAATAAAAAATATGAATTAAATATTGATATTAATAATGATAGATATGATCCGACATTTTCTTTTATGAGATATGACCATGATGGAAAAATTAGGATGGATTGTTCATCTCCCCATGCAATGGCTGGATTAATTAATTTGAAAGATGAATATGATATTGCTTTTGGAAATGATCCTGATTTTGATAGGCATGGAATTGTAACTAAATCTTGTGGTCTATTGAATCCAAACCATTTTTTAGCAGTAGCAATAGATTACTTATATAAAAATCGTCCACTTTGGTCGGATAATCTTTCGATTGGCAAAACTCTGGTTAGTTCTTCAATAATTGATCGTATTTCAAAAAAAATTAATCGTCCATTAATGGAGGTTCCTGTTGGATTTAAATGGTTTGTAAATGGTCTTTATAATGGAAGTTATGGATTTGGTGGAGAAGAATCTGCAGGAGCGTCATTTCTCAGAAAAGATGGTAATGTTTGGAGTACAGATAAAGACGGGATTATCTTGGCGCTTCTTGCATCCGAAATTCGTGCAAAAACTGGTAAAGATCCAGGAGAATATTATCATGAACTAACTGACTTACATGGAACCCCTTATTATGCAAGAATCGATGCTACGGCATCTTTAGAACAAAAAAATAAAATTATGCAATTATCACCTCAAGATATTAAGGCTACGATATTAGCAGAAGAGAAAATTATTGATATACTAACTCATGCTCCAGCTAATAATAAACCCATCGGAGGAATAAAGGTCACAACATTAAATGGTTGGTTTGCAGCAAGACCCTCGGGAACAGAAGATCTATATAAAATCTATGCAGAAAGTTTTATTAGTCTTAACCATTTAAAAAAGATTCAAGAAGAGGCAAAAGGTATTATTGCAAATGCAATAAATTAATCTTATACTAATAATCTTTTTTAGGAGAAATTTATGAACGAACAACAATCATGGGTAACAAATCTTCCTAAGATAGGTATCCGTCCCATCATTGATGGTAGATATAGTGGAGGGATAAGAGAGTCTCTTGAAGATCAAGTAATGAATATGGCAAAAGCTGCCAAAGAATTAATTACTAAAGAACTCAAATATCCAAATGGAAATCCTGTTGAGTGTATAATTGCTGATGAATGTATTGGGGGAATAGCTGAAACAGCTGCTTGTGCGGAAAAATTTGAACAAGAGAATGTTGGGGTATCTTTATCTGTTACTCCTTGTTGGTGTTATGGTTTTGAAACTATGGATATGCATCCTACAACACCCAAAGCTGTTTGGGGATTTAACGGTACCGAACGACCAGGAGCTGTTTATTTAGCAGCAGTCCTTGCCGCTCATGCTCAAAAAGGTCGTCCTGCATTTGGTATTTATGGCCGAAATGTTCAAGATGCTGGGGATACAGAAATTCCTCAAGATGTTCGAGAAAAACTATTAAGCTTCTCCCGAGCAGGTTTGGCTGTTGCTGTGCTCCGTGGTAAAACTTATTTATCTATTGGAGGATCCTCTATGGGTATAGTTGGATCCGTTGTAAACCATGATTTTTTTGAACAATACCTCGGTATGCGAGTGGATTCAGTAGATATGATTGAAATGCAGCGAAGGATTGAACAAGAAATATATGATCCGGTTGAATATGAACGAGCATTAGCATGGACAAAAGAAAATTGTATTCAAGGATTTGATGCTAATGATGAGGAATTAAGACGATCTCAAGAAGCACATGATTCGGAATGGGAAACCTCCGTAAAAATGGCGATTATTTGCAAAGACTTAATGAATGGAAATGATAAGCTTAATAATCTTGGATTTAAAGAAGAGGCAAGAGGACGGAATGCGATTGCATCCGGGTTTCAAGGACAACGACAGTGGACAGACTTCAAAACAAATGGTGATTTTATGGAAGCTATATCCAATTCCTCTTTTGATTGGGATGGGTATAGAATGCCTCGTATTGTTGCCACAGAAAATGATTCGATGAACGGGGTTTCCATGCTATTTGGATATCTCCTAACTAATACTGCCCAAGTGTTTGCAGATGTTAGAACTTACTGGAGTCCAGAAGCTGTGAAGCGAGTTACAAATCACGAATTAGATGGGCTTTGCAAAGACGGGATCATACATTTGATTAACTCTGGATCGGCGGCTATCGATGGATGTGGTCAACAACAATTAAACAATGTTCCTGCAATAAAACCATTTTGGGATATTACCGATGAAGAAAGAGATAGATGTCTAAAAGCAACATCATGGCATCCTTCAGACCAAGGATATTTTCCAGGCGGCGGTATGTCCTCTAAATTCGTATCAAAAGCTGGAATGCCTATTACCATGTGTAGAATGAATCTTATCCAAGGATTTGGACCCGCTCTTCAAATTGCTGAAGGATGGACTATTGAACTACCTGATGATGTTCACAAAGTCTTAGATGATAGAACAAATGTCACATGGCCAACAACGTGGTTTGTTCCTCGTACTACCGGAAACGGAGCATTTAGAGATGTATATACAGTTATGGCTAAGTGGGGATCTAATCATGGAGTATTTAGTTATGGGCATATTGGAGCAGATTTAATTACCCTTGCGTCGATATTACGTATTCCTGTTTATATGCATAATGTATCCGAGGAAAATATTTTTAGACCACATGTTTGGAATAGTTTTGGAACAGCAGATGCTGAAGGAGCAGACTTTCGAGCATGTAAAAACTATGGGCCATTGTACTAAATAATACTATTTGATTGGGATATGTATTTCCTCAACCATTTCAATTACATCCTCTGGTGGTGAAGAAGTAAATATGCATACTAAAAAGGAAATAATAAAATTAATGATCATTCCAATAAATCCTATTCCCTCCGGAGTTATACCTAAAAAATATTGATCCGAAGTACCACCCATAAACTGAAAATAAACAATATAAGAAAATGTAAATCCAATTCCTGCAATCATTCCTGCTATTGCGCCCTCTTTATTCATACGCTTGGAGAAAATCCCCAAAAGTAATGTTGGAAAAAAGGAAGAAGCAGCTAAGCCAAATGCAAAAGCTACTGTCTTAGCAATAAAGGTAGAAGGCGGATTAATTCCAAAATAAGTCGCAATCAATAGCGCGATAAATGAAGCTATTCTTGCCCATTTAACTTCGTCTTTATCACTCAAATCAGGTCGGATAATCTTCTTCATTAAATCGTGAGATATTGACGTTGATAAAACTAACAATAATCCAGCAGCAGTGGACAAAGCGGCTGCTATACATCCTGCCATAAGTAGTGCAATAACCCACATAGGTAAATTGGCCATGGATGGATTAGCCATAACCATAATATCATTACCAAAATAAAGCTCGTTTTCTTGCTCATGCATAGGTCCACGATATTGAACAACTCCATCGTTATTTTTATCCTCCCAAGACATTTGTCCAGTTTTTTCAAATTCTGCAAACCATACAGGTAACTCTTTCGCTTTTTTTTCATTTAATGATTCAATAAGATTTACTCTTGCAAAAGCACCAACGGCAGGAGCAGTTAGATATACAACAGCGATAAAAGCTAATGTCCATGCTGCAGACTTTCTAACAGCTCTTACATTCTTCACTGTAAAAAATCTAACAATGACATGCGGAAGTCCAGCCGTCCCGCACATAAGAGCTGCTGTGATGCAAAACATGTTTAATGTGGAAAGCTTACCCGCTGTGTATTGATGAAATCCTAGTTCATGATTTATATTATTTAATTTATCTAAAAAAGATACTCCATCTAAAGTGTTCCCAACTAAACCAACTTGAGGAATAGCATTACCTGTTAACATCAACGCAATAAAAATTGCAGGAATGGTGTATGCGAATGCCATCACACTATACTGAGCTACTTGAGTATAGGTAATTCCTTTCATGCCGCCTAGTCCCGCATATATAAAAACAATCAATGCGCCTGCTAAAACACCAGCTGGAATTCCAATACCAAATAACTGCGAGAATACAACGCCAACACCTCGCATTTGACCCATTATATAAGTCATACAAATAAATAAAGCACATACTACAGCAACAGCTCTTGCTGTCTTAGAATAATATCGATCACCAATAAAATCAGGAACAGTTGCTTTTCCAAATTTTCTTAAAAAAGGAACCATTAAAATGGTAAGTAATACAAAACCTCCCGTCCATCCCATCAAAAATCTTGAGCCATCATATCCACTTATAGCTACCGTACCTGCCATTGAAATAAATGTTGCTGCAGACATCCAATCCGCGGCTGTTGCCATTCCATTTGCAAAAGGAGATACTCCTCCGCCTGCAATATAATACTCTTTTGTTGAACTGGCTCTAGAACGAATAGCTATTACAATATATAAGGCAAATGAAAGTCCAATAAAGATAAGATTTAATGTTTGCTGACTCATTAATCATTATCCTCTTTATATCCATGCTTATCATCCGCTCTATTCATAAGAATCACATAAGCAATAATGATTAATACAAATGTTATAATTGAACCTTGTTGAGCCATCCAAAATCCAAATGGAGCATTTCCAATAGAAGGAGCATTTTGATCAAGCCACTCTCTAAAAAGTATTCCACACCCAAAACTTGCAACAAACCATATGCTTAGAAGAACAAATAATATGACATTACAAGTCTTCTCATACGATGATAGAGCTTTCTTCATAATGATAGATTTACTTTAGTAAGTCTTAATTTTCAATGTTAAAAAATCTGCAAGCATTAATATAGGTTTGTTCTGCAAGCATAGCTGCCGATAAATTCATCAATTCTGAAGCTCTATTCAATACATGTTGTAAATTCGCAGGTTCATTCAATCTGTTATCAAGTCCATGGGGAAGTAAATCAGGAGCATCTGTTTCTATTAATATTCTATTTTTAGGAATATTATTTATGACTTTAAAAGCCTTGGTATTATTAGGTCTTGTAATTGTTCCAGAGAAAGATAAGTAAGCTCCGCGTTTAACTAACTCTTGCGCTACTTCTAATGATCCACCAAAACAATGAATCATAAATCCAGCTGGTAATGGTGATACTTGGTCAATTAATGAAATTAATTTATCCCAAGAACTTCTACAATGAATACTTACAGGTCTTTTAAACTGATTAGCTAACGCTAATTGTTTTAAAAAAATTAATTCTTGTTCATCCATACTAACCCCTAAATCACCTTTTGTATTTGGGTCTATTCCAATTTCTCCAACACAGGCTTGTGGATAAGAGTTTAATAAATGTTCCAATTCTATTTCCCAATCATCGGAACGTATAGCAAGGAACCATGGATGAAGACCAAATGAAGGAATTAA
>Ga0209036_1001118_pt1 | contig 11501 bp, 14 predicted proteins | sample MarorgKNORR_S2LV_3_FD_188222 | JGI IMG/M metagenome (GOLD analysis project Ga0209036, IMG submission 188222) | Marine microbial communities from the Southern Atlantic Ocean, analyzing organic carbon cycling - DCM_A/KNORR_S2/LV (SPAdes) (version 2) | ecosystem: Environmental > Aquatic > Marine >... | reverse complement strand
CGACAAATCAATTCCAGCATCAGTAAATGCTTGATCTGTTGGAGCGAACACTGTGAAAGGTCCGTCACCTTGTAGTGTGCTGACCAAATCAGCTTGTACAAGAGCATCAACTAGAATATCATGTACGCCGGTGTTTGTAGCATTTGTCGGTATGTCTTCGCTTGAATCAGCCATAGCTACAGGCATAGTCATAAGACAGGCAGTCATTATTAGGGCAATCAATGCATTTCTTTTGTGCATAAGTCCACCCGATTTCACTAGCCTATTTAATAGATGTATGAATTGGAAATACAATTGTAATCTTACGTATATTAAACATTGTTTCTAAAATGAAATTAAATAGAATTTTAAAAACGCTTTTTTATATCTATCATAGTGTTGGGTATGTTATGGATGCAGACGATTCACAAGATGTTTTGATAGTTGGAGCCGGCCCTGGTGGTCTTGCATCTGCACTTTTGCTAGCTCATTCAGGTGTCAAAGTGACAATGCTAGAAAAGTCATCATCTGTTGGTGGAAGGACTAAAATCGTAGAAATGGACGGTTTTAAGTTCGATAGAGGTCCGACTTTTTTTCATTATCCTGAAGTAATTGAAGAAATCTTCCAAGCAATTGGTAGAGACGCTCACAAAGAGTTGGGATTGATACCTTTAGATCCTTCATATCGACTAACCTTTGGCGCTGGTGGTTCAATAGATGCGACCTCAAATCTCGAAGAAATGACTGAGAGAATTAGAGAACTTTCAGGAGATAAGAATGCAAAGGGTTTTGAGAAATATGTATTAGAAAACAGGAAAAAATTAGATTTCTCTAGAGTCTGTTTGCAGACCCCTTGGAGAGGTCCTTCAGATTTACTTTCTAAGAGGGCTATGAAAGTCGCAACTATATTGAAACCATGGGCATCTGTCGCGAGCGATTTGTCACGGCTTTTTGATGATGAGAGGGTTAGGTTAGCAATGTCTTTCCAAACTAAATATTTAGGAATGAGCCCCTTTCATGCTCCATCACTGTTCACAATACTAGCATTTTTAGAATATGAACATGGTATATTCCATGCTAAAGGAGGACTGGGATCTATTACAAACAGAATGTCAGAGATTGCGATTGAACTCGGAGTAGATATCAAACTTGAAACCGAAGTGGAAGAGTTAATTTTTGACAATAAAACAGTAGTTGGAGTAAAGACAAATAATGGAGAATATCGAGCAAAGAAGGTTGTTCTAAACGCTGACTTTGCCCATGCCATGACTACATTAGTTCCTAACAACAAGAGAAAACGTTGGTCCGATAAGAAATTAGAAAGTAAAGGGTACTCTTGTTCAACATTTATGCTATATCTAGGAATAGATAAGCAATATGATCAACCTCATCACCAAATATATGCATCTCAAAAATATGAAGAAAATCTAAAGGATATTACTAACCATAAAATCACTTGGGAAGATCCATCTTTGTATGTTCAGAATGCTTGCGTAACAGATTCTACTCTGGCGCCCCCTGGTCAATCCACATTGTATGTTCTAGTGCCTGTTCCGAATACTGATGATAGTATTATTTGGGACGATATTAAAGACGAATATAGTGAAGTTGTACTTGATATGATGGAAAATAAACTCGGTTTCGAGAATGTTAGGGATTCAATCGTCTCTCAGACAATAGTTACTCCAGATGACTGGGACTCATCTGATATTTATCGTGGAGCCGTTTTCAACTTAGCTCATTCTTTAGATCAAATGCTATGGCGCCGTCCTCAAAATAGATTTGAAGAATTCAATAATCTGTTCCTTGTCGGTGGAGGCACACATCCAGGAAGTGGTCTTCCAACAATATTTGAAAGTGGGAGAATTACCAGTAAATTGATACTATCAGATTTGGGTATTGAGCCAGACTGGAATGGAATTGACATTTGGTTCGGTGACTTGAAAAAGCCGAAAATAGCGAATAAATTAGTGGCATAATTATGAAATCTTCAGCATTTATTTTCATCATTTTAATTTGTAGTGCATTTTCTGGATGTATATCCGATGAACAACAAATTTTAGAAGATTCTTCGAATGATATCCCAGATAGATTATCATTCTCTGCTCCCGTATTGAATGGAACATCAAATATTACTAACTTTAATCTTGAAGAATATGTATCGGAAGGACCTGTTCTGATGCTTTGGGTAGCAGCTGGATGTATGGGGTGTCACTCTTGGACAGATTTGTTAGCAAATGAAGTTGAAAATGGGAATATCAGCAATTCATCATTACTCAGCGTTCACAGATATTCTTCTTTTGAATCCGAATCTTATGTCGAGGAAGTATACGGTAATCATCAGAATTCCAGTAACCCAGTTTACTGGCCACTAGTTTTACCTTCTGAAGATACGATTATTTATGATCTTGAGACTGGATTCGAAAGTAATTCTGGATTTTATAATTCATTTGGAAACCCCTCAACCCCGACTCTTCAAATTATGAACACTAATGGAGAAATTATTTGGAATTCTAAGACATATTGGCCAACATTAGAAGTTCTTGAAGAGATTAAAATTTTATTAATTGAGGCTTAAAAATGGATTTATATGACTTATCATTTTTCTTATCGACAATGTGGATTGGACCCTTTTGGATAGCAATGCTACTCTATCCAAATCATGAAAAAACACATCAATTAATGGAAGGTCCTTGGTTTTTCCTTGGTCCAATATTAATATGGTATTTAGTATCATTTTCGGATATTTCAGGTTTAATAGATCTATTTGTTGATACAATGGATCCTAATCTAGCATTACAAAGTCTTGCAGATTTACTCGGAACTAAAGCTGGAGCATCAGCGGCATGGTCTCACATGGTTGCTGGTGATATATTTGTCACACGATGGATTTGGAAAAGATGTATTGATTCAAAATGTGAGAAATGGAAGTTATGGTTATCGGTATTTTTCGGAGTTATGTTAATGCCCATAGGGTTAATGATGAGCATAATTTTAGTTAGAAAATAATTATTTTCTAGAAGAAATTGACCAAAGCCCTAAAGCAGAAAGAGCGAAACCTATTTTTTTCATAAATCCTAATTGTAATCTCTTTGACAGAACATCTCCATTTCTTTTTTCTGCTTCTGATAATATGCTTGAATATACAGCACACATCATGTGAGGGTTTCTACGAGAGTCTTTTTCTACCAAAGGTATCAAGTTTAATGAAATATTTCTGTGTGTCTTAGTTCTACTAATGTAGTGCTTCATAAATCGCTTCCATTTCTTACTACTAGCTAGATTGACATCTTCAATTTCTTCTGGTCTGATATCAAACATTTCCAATTCATCAGTTGGTAAGTACAACCTACCTCTTTCTCTATCTTCTTGAATATCACGCAGTACGTTGACCATTTGCAGAAAAATTCCCATTTCTTCTGCATATTCTCTTGCATCAGGATCTGTATATCCATATATTTCAATCAAACTTAGACCAACAGTTGATGCAACTTTGAAACAATAACTTCTCAAATCTTCAAAACTTTGATAATTTGTCGGGAATAAATCGTCTTCCATTCCTTCTAAAAGTAATTTCAAATCAGAAATTCTGATTGGAAACTTTTTCATAGTATCTTTTAGAGCAATGAAAATAGGATGATGAACTTCCTCTCCAATTTCTATTGTATCAAGATTATCTCTGAACCATAGTAGCGCTCTTACTCTTTGGAAATGATTTTTATCATTATTTGATGGTTCACTCATTCTTTCTATACCCAAAGCAATTGCCCTGTATTCGGCTCTTTGATTCAAATCTAGCATTTCTTGTTTTTCTAAAACTGAAAGATCGGGTAACCAATCTCCATCAACAATATCGTCAACTTTTCTGCAAAAAGCATACAATGCATGTACTGATGACCTTTTTTCTGAAGGCAATGATTTGAACGACCTTAGGAATGAAGTAGACGCAGCCCTGGTTATAGCCTCACAGATTTGATATGATTCAGATACAGAAAATTTACTGTCAGCCTTCTCCTTGCTGAACAAAACCATGTGCCTCTGAAATGTACATAGATTATGAATGGGTGTTTCTCGACCACTCAGAAAATAATATTTTTCTACCCCTTATATTGAAGCATGAAACCTCTTCCGAAACATCATGGGTGATGGGAATATACTTACTGATTTAGAGAGAAGTGATGAAGATTGTATTGTAAGATTTGATGATGGCTCATCATATAAATTGAGTTATTTGTCTATTAGATCTCGTTGTCAGTGTGCCAAGTGTAAACCTAGGCAAGTTAATGAACAGAGAATAATTGAGTTAGAAGAAGAAATATCACGTTTAATCTTAGAAAAGCCAAAAGTAGAACTCGTAGGCAGATATGGTATTCGTTTTGAATGGCCCACTGGGTGCTCATCAGGAATACACTCTTTTAGTCATTTGAGGAAAGTTTCAGAAGAACTTGGTGAGCAATTAGATTAGAATCTTGTTTCCGAAGTCCTGAAATGTAATTCATATCCGCGATAGATTGTCGAATGTACGGGTTATCCCCGTTTTGCGGCTGTGATAAATATGAGCGAAGAAAATAATCCAGATGATATTGATGATGATTCATGGGCATTGTATGCGGATGCTGGCTATGGAAATTCTGTTATTGAATCTGACGTTAATATTGATTCCGAGCCCGAAAAAGAGGAGGAATGGTTTGATGGTGATGATTTTGAATTCGAAGGTTCCACTATAAATTGGGATGCTCCACCTTGTCCAGCTCCACTTGGAATTGAACATATTATTCGTATAGGATGTTGTGATTTTTGTATTCAGAGACTGGCTGGTAGACGTACTAATTCGAAAGGAGAAGAAGGAGGAAAAGAAATACGTAAAGAGGCGTATCAAAATAATCCGGAATTAGAGTCTTCAGTGAAAAATGAATTGTGCCCGACGTGTGAAGATTTATTTGACGATATTGATAACATTGTTACTCGGATTATAGAACAGACAGGGGAAGTAGAACATTCTACCATCCAACTTGGAATACATTTGCCTAAAGATTTACTAGATGAGGAAGAAAAGATTAGGTCGAGACATGGTTCACCTGGATCTCCTCCATTGAAGCCATCTTTTGTTAGAGCAATTCAGGAAAAATTATCTTTGAAGGTAGAGGGAATTAGTTTTGTTAAGGAAAGGCCTGATCTAATGATATTGGTTGATGGCTTAACTCTCAAAGTCGATGTCGATATAAGACCTGTATTTCTTTATGGTAGATATCGTAAGCTTATTCGTGCACTACCTCAGACTAGATGGCCATGTAGAGCTTGTAGAGGGCGTTCAGGTGGTTGTGAATCATGTAACAATACTGGATTACAATACCTTGAATCTGTTCAGGATTTGATTGGAGAACCTATCCGTCTAGCACTGGCTGCAGAAGATACCTCGTTCCATGGGATGGGTAGAGAAGATATCGATGTTAGATGTTTAGGACAAGGTCGTCCATTTGTTATTGAGATTAAAAAACCAGGAACTAGAGTAGTAGATTTAGAAGAAATACAAAATATTGTGAATCTAAATGCTAAAGAAAAAGTTGAGATTAATAGTCTCAGATGGTCAAATCGTTCAGAAGTAGTAAAGGTGAAAGAAAGCCGCTCTGAGAAGTCATATACAATACGATTTAAAGTAGAAAATATCCCTGATGAAGAAACTGTAATTAGTTCGATATCTACACTTTCAGGAGTTACTTTGGCACAAGAAACGCCGCAACGAGTTTCTCATCGTAGGGCTGCAAAAACTCGTAAGAGAAAAGTTATCCAACTGTCAGATATTACGGTAGAAAATGATGAAGTTCAGTTCTTTGTACGTTGTGAGGCTGGTACGTATGTCAAGGAGTTAGTTCACTCAGATGAAGGCCGTACTGTGCCTTCCGTTAGTAGTGTGTTAGGCGATAAAGAATGTACAGTAATTTGGCTTGATGTTGAAGATATTCACTATGATTGAGTAATTAACTAAATCCGAGTACTTAAGAATACGAGTCAGGTCGACCGCTTCCAAGACCTACGGTCTGTAAGGTGATATCATGGTAACAAGAACACATGGACAACGTCAAGGAACACGTTCTATTCTTAAAAAAAGTAAGCGTGACAAAGGTCGAGTTTTCATTAACAGAGTAATGCATCCTTATGTAGAAGGCGATAGAGTAGCCATCGTATTAGATGGTGCTCAACATAAAGGGATGCCTCACCGTAGATTCCAGGGACGTACAGGAATAATTGCTGGTAAGCAAGGACGTGCGTACATTGTCAACTTTAAAGATGGCAATATGAAAAAGACAGTAGTTGCTCGCCCAGAGCATCTCAAACCAATTAAGGAATGATTTTAATGACAGAAAAAGAATTTGTAGATTTTGCTACAGTACGTGAACTTCTATCAGATGCAAGAGAAAGACGTGGCGATTTATCATACGAACAAATAATGGCTTTACAACATGCGGAGTGGGCTGCATCTACAAACAGGGGAGGGACTAAGACAGATCCTAAGGTTTTCACTGCACTTTACAATGCACTATCCGAAAATGAAAAATTATCTCAATACCCAGAAATCTGTTCAAAGTTAGCTGAATTAACTCCTTTGAATGTCAAAGGAGTTAGAGTAATAATTTCGAGTAAGAGAATTGCAATGGACACATCAGAGGTCGAAGAAATCATTACTGTTATCCGACAACACGTACTTTGATTGAAAATAGTACCCTTTTAATGAATTAATTCTTGAATAAAGACCTTTCTCAGGTGGTTGTAAATCATGTATGCGAACACACCTTCTGATGCCGGAGATGGGCCATCATCTATTTTTTCAGGCGAAACTCACTTGAGAATTTTAGATATTTCCGAAAGGAGACCTGTAGGGTATGAAGTACATGCATTGACGGAACCATCTTTGTATCTAGTTCGTGCTAGGGTCATAGACAAGGAAGGAATTACTAGTGGATCAAGATTGATTCGTGAAGAAAATAAAGTTGGCCCGCTATCTTTACTTCGCTATCGAGATTTATCCTCAAATAGTGAGGATATCATTCTTGATGAATTAATGGGTGCCATAAAAGATAATTCTGAAATTCATTTAGGTTTCTATAATCGTGCAAATAATATTTCTTTGAAAGTACATGCCTTCCAACTTCTTCCAGGGATTGGTAAATCTAAGGCTCAGAAAATGGTTCAGTCACGTGGAATGGCAGGATGGATGGAGTTTTCAGAAGTCGACGAAGCCTGTGAAATAGATTCCGTAAGGTTATTGGCTGAAAGATATCTAATTGAGATTGAAGATCCTCTAAATAATCGAAGTATCCTAGATCATCTTATCCGTTCATCTAAATAATCTGGAATTACTATGGACGATTTAGACCCTAGATTACTCGTCGACCTACTTAGAGATCATATTATTCCTGATAAGTCGCTGGGTCAACATTTTCTTCTTGATCAAGATGTAATATCTCGTTCAATAGAGATGTGTATGGAACAAGGTTCTCCGCTAAATTCAGAGTCTAAGGTTCTTGAAATTGGCCCTGGGCCGGGCTCTCTGACGTTATCTCTTCTCAGAACTAGTTCAAATGTAATCGGAATTGAAATAGACAGTGAAGCAATTTCGCATTTAGAAAGAGTCTTTGGTAACGCTGAAGGTAAGCTTGAAATTATTTCAGGTGATATTTTGAAAGTAAAATGGCCTAACAACCTTTCCCATATTGTTGCTAATTTGCCCTACCAAATATCAAGTCCAGTCCTTGATTTGATTCAACAATATCATTACCGTAGTCCATTAGATGCCATAGTCATACTAGTTCAAGATGAATTTGCTGAAAGAATGTCTATGGAACATTTTGGTTCATTAAGTCCTCTAGGACTGTCACTATGGCTCGACTTTGATGTAAAATTAGACAGGAAAGTCCCAGGGGGAGCATTCAGCCCCGCACCAAGAGTTAATTCTAGATTAGTTTCACTTATTCCAATAGATCGTTCAATTGAAAATGGAAAAATTAACCGTAAGATGTTTAGAATTATTACACAACATTGTTTTTCTAGCCGTAGAAAGAAAATTAAAACATTATTATTCAAAACCCCTCGTAGAATTAGTAGAGTTGGTGGCTGGCATAAGTCTCGATGGAAGGCTGCAATTGAGGATTTGATAGATAATCCTCCAGATGGATTTTCTGAAAATTGGTTTGATAATAGACCTGATATGCTTGAACCTGAAGAATGGGCTATAATCACTAATAGAATATCCTCCTTTGGCGAATAATTGAGACAATTATGACCGTGACTTGATAGCATACGCATGATTCGACAGGTTACTGCGAAGCCTATGGCGAGATTCGCATAGGAGGTTTTGTTATGGCAAAAAAAGATACCTATCTTGCGTTATTACGCCGTGGTATAGATGAAAAGACAGCTCAAATCCTATCCGATGGCGGAATTAAAGTTGGTGATTTAAAAACTTTAGATGTTGAAACTTTAACAAATAACTATGGTTTGAAGAAAGAAATAGCCACTTCAGTACTTGACTCAGTAAAATCGGGTCCTCGTTCTTCAGCAAAGCAGAGATATTTGGCAGATGTTCTTTCAGACAGTGGTGGTAAGAAGAAAGTCGACAAAATTGAAGAGCAGAGATTCAAGAGAGAACAGAAAGATCTTCATGCGGAGTTATTAGAAAAGAAAGAACAACTTCGAATTGCTAAAGTCGAGCAATTCCGTGAAAAGAAGCTTGTAATGAATAGATTAGGTAAGACCGTAGAATTAATCGTAAAATTAGAGAATACTTTTGATGAAGAAGGTAAAGATGAACAGAGGACTAAACTCAGAGATCAGTTAGAGACTCGCGGTCTTGAAGCAGCAAGAGATCATGAATTGTTGGATTTATCCGGTACTCCTCAGGACATAGTTGATTTCCGTAGAAAGATAGCACCCGTGTTGTGCATGCATGCATGTCCAGAATGTGGTGAAGAGATGGACCCTAGAGGAGGGAATGTGATGGAGGACATGACTGATTTCATGTTAATTTGCTGGGACTGTGAGAAAGAATTCCGTGCACCTATGGCCCAGGTTGTAGAAGATAAATTAGGTAATGGAGATAGAATCCAAATAGATCCTAGAAAAGGACCAAGATTGAAAGTCTATCAGCCACCAAAGAAATCTGAAACTCTAAGCGTTGATGATTTAATTAAGAGAGACCTAGAATCAACAGGTGCTTCCGTTGCAGAACTTGAGGCAGCTGTCGAAGCAAGTAAATTATCAGGCGGATTAATGAGTATTGAAGATTGGATAGAGCAAAAAATTGCTGATAAAGGATACATACAAGCCCAGGAACATAGAGAAGAATTCATTCTTGCAACCGGTGCTGGCGCTACTAAATTCAATAAGTGGATGAAGAAAGCAGGTCTATATTTCAATAAACAAACAGGACGTTGGACTCGCTGGGAAGATCGTTAGTACCTCAAATTATTCAATATTTTTTAGATGGTTTGAATAAATCGTACTCACTGGGTCAATCATGGCAATCATTCGCTTCTTTCGCGGAGGCCTGCTTTTAGGTTCTGCTGAAGTCGAAGAAGGAGATTTTATTGTTGATGTTGCAGACAAAATTGGTATTAGTATTCCAACCAACTGTACATCAGGTAATTGTGGAACATGTGTAGTTAGATTAATTGCGGGAGATATTGAGTATCCTGACCCCCTGCCTCCTGGTTTAGATGAGTTTCTCATAGAAGATTCGGGCGTCCTATCTTGTTGTATGATTTCGGAAGGTTCCTGTGATATTGATATCATTCCACCAATTTGAGGGGTTAAGATGGTAGATTGGAGTAATGAATTAATTTTTCTTCTTATTTTTGATGTGGTAGCTTTATCATTTGCTGTTTGGTGGCTTTCCCGAAGAGTTCAATCAAAAATAGTTGAAGTTAATGAAAGAAAATCGAAGAGATGGATAAGAGAAGAAGAGTAAATTATTACTCATTTATTGCAGCAGTCCATCTATTTTCTTGTGGTATGCCAACAACTTCAATATGGCAAGCAAGAACACCTCTTATTTTCTTAACTTCATTTCTCAGTTCAATTAAGTCGTTTACACAACAAGGACAGTAAGGATGAGTTGGAGTAATCCAAAGTTCAACAATTCCTCCTTCACTAACTTCAACTCCTTTCAAGATTTCTTTGTCCTTCAATAGCTTACCATGTGGTTCTTTTCTTTCTCTTAGAATCTTAGCCAATCTTCTTTCAACCGGGCTGGAGGACTGAGACACATAATAGCGCAAGAGGCGTAGGAATTAGTATGTTGCTTATTCTTAATTCCAATCTGTAATGAAAGGAAATTTATCTCCCATAGTTAAGTATTCCATACCATCTCTTGTTCTAACAAAAGTATCTTCAGTTCCAATACATCCATTTTCATAGATTACTTTTGGTTCAATTGCCATTGTTCCACCCACATTTAGTGGCCGATCGAAACCTTTAGCAATTACCGGAGTTTCATCTAACTCTAATCCTACTGAATGCCCTAAGAAATAAGATTTATCGGGTAACATACCCATCAAATTATTCTCATACCCCATTTCTTTAGCAAGCTGACTTCCGATTTCCCAAGTTTTTGAACAGTTATCCCCTGAACCTAGACTAGATACAACTTTATTTCTAATTTCTACCATATCATCCAGTCTTTCCATCCACTTTTCATTTAGTTTCCCTGCACTGAACATACGAGTACAGTCAGAAACATATCCTCTATGTAAATGTACAATATCTACTGTAACAGGTGAATTTGATTCTACTTTTGTATGTCCAGATCCTAATGATGATATTGGGCTTGCTCCAACTCCTCCAATTGCAGAATCAAAATATGAAGGTACAGAAGCCGAACTTCCAGCAACAATCACTACTCTATCGCAGTCCATCGGCCATTTCCTCATTCTAATCCTTCCACCAAATCCAGCCTTTCTACTGACTTCATCCGCTATTGAGGCCATTTCTAACTCAGTTTTACCTAAACCCCCATTTTCTTTAATTGCCTCAAACATTGTTCTATTTATTTGTCCACTTTCTCTGAGCATCTTTACTTCCCATTCAGATTTTGTTTCTCTCAATTCATACATTATTTTTGTACAATCTTTATTTGTCCCATCTAACGAACTTAATTTTTGATTGATGAACTTCCAGCGATCATGTGGAATCTTCCCTTCAAGTAACGCAGGTATCTCAACTCCTCCCTTCTCTCTAATTTCATCTGCTAAATCCGCCATTCTCGGCTGTGCCATTACAGGATCTGGTCTATCCTCTCCCCCCGATTCAAATTTTGCTCTTTCCAAAGATCTCTTTACCCAATGTGTAGTTTCAATATCAGAGTCTTTCGATCCAACCAAAATCATACCATTTTGCCTTCCACCAGTTAGCCAGTAAAGCTCTACAGGGTCGTCAATTAATACAGACTCTATTTTGCGTTCAGATAATACTTCAGAGAGTAATCTCCTACGATTTTCTAGTTCAGATACTGGGACTCTCCAGTCAAC
>Ga0209036_1001117_pt1 | contig 11505 bp, 8 predicted proteins | sample MarorgKNORR_S2LV_3_FD_188222 | JGI IMG/M metagenome (GOLD analysis project Ga0209036, IMG submission 188222) | Marine microbial communities from the Southern Atlantic Ocean, analyzing organic carbon cycling - DCM_A/KNORR_S2/LV (SPAdes) (version 2) | ecosystem: Environmental > Aquatic > Marine >... | reverse complement strand
AAGAGGATAACCTTCAATTATTTTTGAATCATTAACATCAGCTATCAAAATTGAGTGATCACCAGAATCGATTATTTGATTTTTTGAACAAGATAGCCAACCTATAGAATCCTTTATAACTAAACCCTGATCAATGGAAATAAATTGATCCTCGTTCAAAATATGATCATTTTTTTGTGCAAGAGAGTTTGCTATATCTCTTTGTTCTTCAGAAAGAAAATTAATTATGTAATTATCTAAATTTGTTATTTCTTCATACAAATCTGAATCTTTGTCTAGGCACCATAGGATCAAAGGTGGATCTAGAGATAACGATGTATATGAATTTACTGTTATACCAAGATTTAAACCGCTGGAATCCTTAAATGTAACTGCCGTTACTCCAGTAGCAAACTTACTAAAAATACTTCTGAGGTCTTTATTTGCTTTATCAAGCATTAAATTATCTGATAATAACCGGAAGGTGAGAAAAACCTTTTACAAAGCTTGATCTGATTCTAATTGGTTCACCAACAACTTCTATATTTTCAAATCTTTTCATTATTTCTTCCCACAGAATTTCTAACTGCATATCAGCTAATCTATTTCCTACACATCTATGAATTCCAAAACCATATGATAAATGGCTTCTTGGTCTTTTCCTATCAATTATAAAGCTGTTTGGGTTTTCAATTACATCTTCATCTCTGTTTCCTGATACATACCACATTACTACTTTGTCACCTTTTTTAATTAGCTTTCCTCCCAATTCATAATCTTCAAGAGCAGTTCTTCTCATGTAAGCCAGTGGTGTTTGCCATCTAATGATTTCAGGAACCATAGTTTTAATTAAAGAATGATCTTTTCTTAATTTATCATATTGATCAGGATTTTGATTTAAGACCAAAATGCCTCCTGTCATAGAATTTCTTGTTGTATCATTACCTCCAACAATAAGTAGAATTAAATTACCTAGATACTCCATTGGATCCATATCACGTGTGCTAGGGTTGTGAGCCAGCATAGAAATTAAGTCAGTTTTAGGTTCAGAGTTAACTCTTTCATTCCATAGTTTAGTAAAATATTGAAGACATTCAAATAACTCTTCTTTTCTCTGCTCTTCTGTTTCAACTATTCCATCGCCAGGTCTAGCAGTAGAAACATCTGACCATCTTGTTAATTTCATTCTATCTTCAAAAGGAAAATCAAATAAAGTAGCTAGCATTCTTGTTGTTAATTCAATGGAGACATCCTCTACCCAATTAAATTCTTTATTTATTGGAAGGTTATCTAAAACCTCGGCTGTTCTCTCTCTAATAAGGTCTTCCATATTAGCAAGATTGCTGGGAGCAACTACAGGATTAACAGCTTTTCTTTGTATATCATGCTTAGGTGGGTCCATTGCAATAAACATAGGTGTAGTGAAATCTTCTTGAGGATCAAATAAAGTTATAGCTCCTTCTGATGAAAAAACTTTATGATTGGTATCCACACTCATTATATCTTTGTATTTAGTGATTGACCAATAAGGCCCTACATCCTCAACACATGATTCAGCACAATAATGAACTGGGTCCTCTTTTCTTAATCTTTCAAATAATGGAAAAATTGCATCTCCATACATAAAGATGTCAGAGTTTGCCATATCAATTTTTTCTATAGGTATTGAATAAGGATCCATTTCTGGACTCCAAACATCTGGACGAAGAAGTTCTTTAAGCATTATTTATAATCCCCCATACTTTTTGTGCTGTAATTGGCATATTTAGTTTCTTTGTATCAAAACCCTCTAAAGCATTTATGATTGCATTTACATAAGCAGTTGTTGAGGCAACAGTTCCAGCTTCACCACAACCTTTAGCTCCCAATAAATTTGTTTTACACTCTGCCTCTTCATTAAAATCAATATTAAAATCAGGAAAATCATCAGCTCTTGGCATTTGATAATCCATATAGGAACCATTTAAAAGTTGGCCAGTTTCCTCTTCATATATAGCATGTTCACACATTGCTTGGCCTAAACCCTGAACGATACCTCCATGAACTTGGCCAGCAACTAAAAGAGGATTAATAATTTTTCCAAAATCGTCTGTCGCATGGTAATCTATGATCTCTACATTTCCTGTATCTTTATCTACCTCTACCTCACAAATGTGGCAACCATTTGGATATGTCGGATCTTTATGTTCGTATGAACTAGCACCATCAAGCATTTGAGTATTAGATTGATTTTCTGCAATTTTAGCTATTGAAAATAAGTCAATATTTCTGTTAGTGCCTTGTACTTGAAAAAGAGGACCAGATTCAGTTGAATATTCTATTTCGTCTATAGAAGCCTCTAATTCTGCAGCAGCAATTTCAATTCCTTTTTTCAAAACATCATCTGATGCCTCATTAATGGCGCCAGCAGCAAAATACAACGATTTTGATCCACCAGTTCCACCTCCGCTTGGCAAGTCTTCACTATCACCAAAATGAATAGATACATCTTCAGGGTTAACACCTAATTTTTCAACAACAATTTGTGTCCATGCAGTCTCATGGCCTTGGCCTGTAGCCATTGTGCCGGTGTAAACATTTACCTTACCCTCACTTGAAACAATTATTCTAGAGTCTTCAGAGCCCTCTCCTTGAGTTCTCTCAACATAATATGATACACCGATACCGCGAAGTTTATTTTCATCTATAGATTTTTTTTGTCTTTTTTCGAAATCTTCAAAAGATGAATTTAGTAGTGTCATGTTAGTAGTTTTATCAAAATCACAACTATCAAAAGGAATAACCGGGTCTGCAGTATTTCCTAAATCAGAAGGTTGAACATAATTCAATTTTCTAATTTCTATTTGTCCAAGAGACATATCGCGGGCTGCTTGATCAACCAATCTCTCAATAACATAACTTGCTTCAGGTCTACCCGCTCCTCTATAAGCATCAATAGGAACAGTATTTGTATATACAACTTTTACATTATTAACCATTACAGGAATATTATATACTCCAACATGCATTCCCGCAGCTGCAAGAGTAGGAATAAAAATACCATATTGGGATAAATAAGCTCCAACAGAAGCTGTTGTCTCCACCTTTACACCAAGAAATTTTCCTTCTTTATCTAAAGCTAAATATGCATCGGTGACATGGTCTCTACCTTGTGCATCACTTAAAAAAGACTCTGATCTTGTTGCAGTCCATTTAACAGGTCTTGATAAAATTTTACTAGCATGCATTACAGCTATATATTCAGGAAAACACATCATTTTTAAGCCAAATCCACCGCCAACATCTTTTGTAATAACTTGAATATCTTCTTCTTTAATATTAAGCGTATTAGCAAGTCTTTCTCTCATAGCATGAGGGCCTTGGCTTTCAACATGCATTTTAAATTTTCCATCAGTTTTATTAAATATTGATACTGCAGATCTTGGTTCGATAGGATTAACGACAATCCTATTATTAATAAGATGAACATGAGAAACATGATGTGCATCTGACTCAACTTTTTTCCATTCCTCATCCGAACCTAAACCCCAATCAACTGCACAATTAGACTCAAATTCATCAAATAACTTAGGTGAGTCATCTTCAAGAGCTTTGGCGGTGTCAGAGTTACATGGTAACTCTTCATAATCCACTATTACATTATCAGCAGCATCGAGAGCTAAATTAACAGTTTCAGCTAGTATGAAAACAACAGGATCTCCGACATGTCTTACCCTATCTGACGCCAATATAGGTCTTTTACTAGCATTCATAGGTGATCCATCTTTATTTTGGAGAAAATCAATTACCGACATATGTGTTATACCTGCCTCAGTGAAGGAATCATTTGTAAAAATATCAATTACACCTGGCATTTTACGAGCACTCTCAACATCAATGTTTAAAATTTTTGCATGAGAATAAGGTGATCTAACAAAAACACCATGGCACATATCTTCAAATTTTATATCATCCGTATAATTACCTTCTCCTGTAATTAAACGCGTATCTTCAATCCTAGTAACAGGCTGTCCTACAGCAAACTTCATTATTTCTCCTATTTAATTTTTATAACTGGGGTCAATTTTATCTAATTTCCTTAAAAGACCAGGCCACGCAAGTTGGCCTATTCCATCATCAGATGCCATTTGACCTTGTTCAGTAACTAATTCAATAACATCAGTTGGAACTTGATTAAGTTTCAAACCACCAGTTAAGGCTTTAATTTGCATGGTGCAGGCTCTTTCAAGAAAAAATAAACGAAGCCATGCATCTCCACAAGTAGCACCGGTTGTTAACAAACCATGATTTTTTAAAATTAAACAATGCTTATCCCCAAGATCATTAATCAATCTCTCTCTTTCATCTAAATTAAGAGCGATACCTTCATAATCATGATATGCACAATCATTTCTTATAACCATTGCATGTTGACTTATAGGCATAAGGCCATCTTCTTGTGCCGCAACAGCCACTCCATCATTTGAATGCGTATGAATTACAGCATGATTATTTGTTCCTGAAGAATGAACTGCTGAATGAATAGTGAAACCAGCAGCATTAACATTATAATTTGTTTCAGAAACCTTATTTCCATCAAGATCAATTTTGACCAGATCAGATGCACAAATTTCGTCGAATAATAAACCATATGGATTAAGTAAGAAGTGTTCAGGTTCTGAGGGAACACGAACAGATATATGGGTAAAAACAAGATCATCCCAACCATATAAAGCTACTAACCTATATAAAGCTGCAAGCTCTACTCTTGCGCTCCACTCCTCTTCACTTACTGATTCTCTAATTTTTTTATTCATAATCCAATATTACAATCTTTATAAATATAAAACCAGCATTATTAGAATTAGACATTGATGATTTTATTTATTGCTTTATTCCAATTTTTTATTATTTCTTCTCTTGTTTGATTTTCCATTTGTGGCAGAAATTCCTTATTTTTATATAAATTAACATTAAATTCTTTTAAATCATTAATTTCTTGAGAGCCAAGAGCTGATAATGAAGCCGCGCCCAATGCAGTCGCTTCTTGTTCATTTGATTTACTTATTTTTATGTCACAAATATCAGAAAGATTCTGCATAAACCAGTCATTTTCTGTCATACCTCCATCAACTCTGATACTATTAAGTGGGTTCTCAAATAATTTTTTAGTATCCTCATTTATGGCATTCATAAGATCATACGTTTGTAAAGAAATAGACTGAACTGATGAGGCTATTATCTCATTTTTATTGGAATCACGCGTTAAACCTGAAATAGTTGCCCGACTATTTGGTTGCCAATGTGGTGCACCTAAACCAGTAAAAGCAGGTACCATTACAATCTCACTATTAATGGAAGTATTTTTAAGTATATCTTCTAATTCATTAATATTATCAAATACTTGTAGATTATTCTTTAACCAATCTATAATAGCACCAGCCATGAAAATAGAACCCTCAAGAGCATAAGCTATCTCTCCATTAATTTTATATGCTACGGTCGATAAAAGGCCATTTTTAGAATATGCAATATTTTTACCTGTATTTAATAAAACAAAGCATCCAGTACCATAAGTTGACTTAATATCTCCAAAATTAAAGCATTTTTGTCCAATTGCAGCTGATTGTTGATCTCCTATAACACCATAAATTGGTAATTTCTTTATGAGAGCCTCTGATTGTCCATAAAAAGCATCAGATTCCAGAACTTCCGGAAGTATTGATTTATTCACTTGAAAAAGATTCAATAAATCATCATCCCATTTTAATTCTTCAATATTAAAAAGATTTGTTCTAGCTGCATTTGTAATATCAGTAGCAAAAACTTTACCTTTTGTAAGATGCCAAATAATCCATGAATCTATTGTTCCTGCACATACTCTATCTTGATTTATGCTTTCTTTAACGCCATCAACATTATTTATTATCCAGGATATCTTAGTTGATGAAAAATACGGGTCTAATAATAATCCTGTTTTATTGATAATTAATTCTTCGTAGCCTTTTTCTTTTAAATCTCTACATAAACTCTCTGTTCTTCTGTCTTGCCATACTATTGCGTTATATAAAGATTTACCGGTTTGTTTATCCCATACAACTACAGTTTCTCTTTGATTAGTAATACCAATTGAACAAATATTATGATTAGGATTATTTTCTATAATTTCATTACAACAACTTATAACAGTTCCAATAATCTCTTCGGGATTATGCTCAACCCAACCATTATTAGGGAATACTTGTTCAAAAGATTTCTGACTAGAATCAACTTTTTTTCCGTTTAAGTCAAAAAGCATTACTTTTGTAGATGTGGTACCTTGGTCAATTATAAGAAACATTTTTATTTATGAGAAACAGGAAGTTTTTTTCTACCCCAAAAAAGAAAGGGGCCTACCCTTTCGCCATCATTAATTAATTTTAAATTAGGAAATCTCTTTTTTAATGCATTAAGAGTAACCTTTGTCTCTAACCTTGCAAGCTCTCTACCTAAGCAAATGTGAACACCTACACTAAAAGAAATTACTTTACTACCATCTCTAGTCAAATCGAATGTATTTGGATTATCAAAAATTACAGGATCTCTATTTGCTGCACCATAATGCATCATTACTTTTGAGTTTTTTGGAATTATATTTCCTTCAATATTTACTTCTTTAGAAGTAGTTTTAAATAATCCTAAAAGAGGTGGATCGTAGCGTAGACTCTCATTTATAGCATTATTGATATCAATTTTATTGCTTACAAAATCTTCCCATAAATTATCTACAGTCATCATTCTCCATACTAAATTAGAAATCAAAGAAGTAGTTGTCTCATTACCTGCAACAAAAATTTGTATAGTTAAGTTTACAGCTTCATCATTAGATAAATATTTTGACTTAAGTTTTGCATGAGCAATCCTTGATAAAAGAGTGCTATCTTCTTCTTCTTCTCTTTTTTTTAGTATGAGATCCAATAGATAATCTCTCATTTGACTCAATTCTTTTTCAAATTTCTGGGGGTCTTCACTACACATTTGTTCCACCGTAGCATCTGCCCAACGCTTAAATTTATGAATGTCATCAATTGGAATACCTAATATCTCGCAAATAATTATTACTGGTAGTGGAAATGATAAGTTATCATGAATATCCCAAATATCTTTTCCCATAACATCATCAAGGAGTTCCTCTGCGATTTCTTCTAATCTCTCTTCTAATTTAGCAATTGATCCCATTAAAAAATTCGGTTGTACAATTCTTCTAATCAATGTGTGATGCTCTCCGTCAGAAAGCACACCATTAGAAGAATCTATAAAGTTAGGTCCATTACCATGACCCTCAATGAAAATATCAGGCTCTCTTAAGGCATAACTAATATCTTCATATCTTGATAGTATGTAAAATGGAGGGTCGTATAAATCATAATGGTAGACTCTATTTCCATTTAATAATTTTGAAGCGGATATAGATGGGTCATACATCTCATCCTGACTCATTAAATTAACCTTACTGTTGTCTGAATTCATTTATTCACCTAAATAGATAAAAACCAAAGATAAAACTTTAGTAATTTAGGTATGAATTATCAAGAGGAAGTGATATTTAAAAAAATATGTCAGATAAAAAAATACATTTTGTTTCAAGTGATAATAAAGCTGCGAAAGAAGCGAAAGATAATCTAGTAAAAAAATATAAGGATTATTCTGCTCCTGAAGCTGATGTAATTGTTGCGCTTGGAGGTGATGGACTTATGTTACAAACGCTTCATGATAATATTGATGAGGCAAAGCCTATTTTTGGCATCAATAAAGGGTCTGTTGGTTTCTTAATGAACGATTATAATGATGACGATCTGTTAGAAAGAATTGAATCTGCTACTTTAACAAAAGTTTACCCTCTTCAAATGACAGTTAAAACTGAGCAGGAAGAAATATCAGCAAAAGCTATTAATGAAGTTTCTCTTTTGAGACAAACATATCAAGCAGCAAAAATAAAAATTAAGATAGATGATAAAATTCGATTAGAAGAATTAATATGTGATGGTATTTTACTTGCAACACCTGCAGGTAGTACAGCCTATAATTTATCTGCTCATGGACCAATACTTCCAATTACTTCAAATTTATTAGCATTAACTCCTATATCAGCATTTAGACCAAGACGATGGAAAGGCGCACTGCTACCTCATGATTCAATAGTTGAAATTGAAATATTGGAAAAAAATAAGAGACCGGTAAGTGCTGTTGCAGACAATCTTGAAATAAGAGACATAGAAAGCGTTAAAATAACAGAGGATAGAAAAACGGAATTATTTATGCTTTTTGATCCTGAAACAAATCTAGAAGAAAAGATTTTAGAAGAACAATTTACTTACTCTTAATTTATTTTAAATTCTCTATAGGCTCTTTAATTAGACCATACCCAGCTTTTTCAGGAATCGTCAAAAATACTCCGTCCTCATTCTTTTCTATCTTAGGTTCAACGGTGATAACTGTCTCTTTTTTAACTTCCTCAAGGGCTTCTGAAACAGTTCTAAATTTGGATAATTTTTCTAAATTCATTCTTGTCGGAAAAATTATAGTTCGTTTTTCAGCTATACAGTCCTCTAATGCCTGTTTTGGAGAAATCCAAATTGAATCAATAGACTCTTTTCCATCATGCTTACCTATATGATCTTTAGGGGCTTCGGCAAGATAAAAATATGTATCAAACCTCTTTGGCATCATTTTTGGGGTTATCCAATGCGCAAATGGAATTAAATTGTCTAAATTAAATTTAATGTTTTCCTTAACAGCAAAATCAAACATTGATCCCTTTTTGTTATTAAATTTTTCTCGCCACTGAGCCAATTTCTTCAATTTTCCACTTGATATAATTTCTTTCTCATTTTGCTCGTATGCAAATAATACATCTGCTTCTTCATAACACTCTCTTATTCCTGCAATTTTATAACTTAGCTCTTCATCACTAATTTCTTTTTCAGTAACTACATGTCTTCTCAATTCTGGATTAAGATCACTTTCATCAACTTTTCCACCTGGAAAGACTAAAGCACCTGATGCAAAATCTATTTGGTGATGCCTAACAACCATAAAGACTTCTATATCATCAACACCGTCTCTAATAACTAAGACAGTAGATGCAGGTATTAATTTATTAGAAGAATTTTCCATAATATAATGCTATAGCATAGTTCAAAATATTTAATCATTTATTTTTATTATGATGAGGAGAGATGATGTTAGAAGGATTAAGAGTTATTGAGATGTCAACATATGTAGCCGCTCCTGGAGCAGGTGGTATGCTTCGAGATTGGGGAGCAGAAGTTATTAAAGTTGAACCATTAACAGGCTGTCCAATGAGATCATTTTTTGAAGGAACAAAATCAAAATTAGAAATAGTAGGTAACCCTATCTTTAGTCTCGATAATAGAGGTAAAAAAGGGATGACAATAAATACTAGCAATGAAAAAGGTGCTGATATTGTTAGACAATTAATTAAAGATGCAGATATCTTTTTGACAAATGTTAGACCTACATCATTAGAAAAATCAAAACTTGATCATGAAACGCTTCTAGAAATTAATCCTAAGCTAATATATTGCTCTTTATCAGGTTACGGTCTTGACGGGGAAGAAAGAGATCGACCTGGTTTTGATATTGCTGCATTTTGGTCAAGATCCGGAATGGCACATTTAACCCAGAGAAAAGGTGAAGAGCCCTTGCCTATTAGAGTTGCTGTTGGAGATCATATAACCTCAATATCAACAGTTAGTGGAATATTAGCTGCAGTTTATGAAAGACAAAAAACAGGTAAAGGTAAAGTTGTTGAGAGTTCACTCTTAAGAACAGGAATTTATTCCATAGGCTCAGATATGGCACTTCAATTAAGGTTTGGAAGAGTTCCATCAACAAAAAAAAGAGATGAACAAATAAACCCAATAGCTAATTTTTTTAAAACCAAAGATGATAGATGGATATGCCTTAGTCCAAGAGCAGGAGGCGATTGGGATTTACCTCAAGTAGCAAGAGCTATCGGGAGAGAGGAATGGTTGGAAGATGAGAGATTTAATAATCATCATGGAAGAAGGTCTAATTCTACAGAATTTGTAAAAGCTATGGATGAAGCTTTTAGTCAATTAACTCTTGAAGAATGGGGTGAAAGATTAGACAAAGAAGATCTAATTTGGGCGCCTGTACAAAATTTAAGCGAAGTTGCAAATGACAAACAAGCTATTGAAGCAGGATCATTTGTTGAAATTGAAGACCCAGAATGTGAAGAGAAGTACCTATCTTTAGCTTCTCCGGTTAAATTCCATAATAGTGATGTAGGTCCAAAAGGACCTGCACCTCTTCTTGGTGAACATAATAAAGAAATATTAAGTGAGATGGGCTATTCATCAGAAGAAATTAGTAAATTTGAAGAAAATGGAATTATTGGGAAAAGTTAATCCTTATTATCTGGAGCAGCAGTTTCTTTAAGAATCATATTTAAACTATCTTGAATATTTAGTATTTCTTGCTTATTTGAGCCAAGTTTTCTAATTGCGACGGTTTTATCATCCATCTCATTAACTCCAACAACAAAAATATATGGCACTTTATTAACCGAATGTTCGCGCACCTTATAATTGATTTTTTCATTTCGAGAATCCAAAATAACTCTTATTCCTTTACTAATAAATTTTTCTTCTATCTCCTGAGCATATTTATCTGCTTTAGAAGTAATAGTAGCAATAACCAATTGTATCGGAGCTAGCCAAAGAGGAAATTTGCCTTCATAATGTTCAATTAAAATTCCTGTAAATCTTTCTAAACTTCCTAAAATAGCTCGATGTAACATAACTGGGGTATGTTTTTCATTATCTTCTCCAACATAACTTGCTCCCAATCTTCCTGGCATATTGAAATCAACCTGCAATGTTCCGCATTGCCATTTTCTACCAATAGCATCATGAAGATAAAAATCTAATTTCGGTCCATAAAAAGCACCATCTCCACTATTTGTATCAAAAGGTATGCCGGTTGCTTTAGATGCATTCAAAAGTGCATTTTCAGCTTTATCCCAGATTTCATCATCGCCTACCCTTTGATCTGGTCTATCAGCATACATTATCGTAACCTTATCAAAACCCAATTCACTGTATACATCTTGAAGCAATTTACAAAAATTTATAGTTTCACTCTCTATTTGATCTTCAGTACAAAAAATATGAGCATCATCTTGAACAAAATTCCTAACTCTCATTAAACCATGAAGAGCTCCAGAGGGTTCATTACGATGACAGGAGCCAAATTCAGCCATTCTCAATGGAAGATCTTTATAGCTCTTTATACCTTGATTATATATTTGAACATGTCCTGGGCAGTTCATAGGTTTAATCATCAATTCTCTATCATCAATAATTGTTTTATACATATTGTCTTTATATTTATCCCAATGACCTGACTCAACCCATAAATCTTTATCTAAAATTTGTGGAGTTTTAATTTCTTTATATCCTTCTTTTGAAATTTTTCTTCGAATATAATCTTCTAACTCTTTATAAATCGACCAACCGTTTG
>Ga0209036_1001116_pt1 | contig 11512 bp, 7 predicted proteins | sample MarorgKNORR_S2LV_3_FD_188222 | JGI IMG/M metagenome (GOLD analysis project Ga0209036, IMG submission 188222) | Marine microbial communities from the Southern Atlantic Ocean, analyzing organic carbon cycling - DCM_A/KNORR_S2/LV (SPAdes) (version 2) | ecosystem: Environmental > Aquatic > Marine >... | reverse complement strand
TCATCTTCGATCAAGCGCCCAAGCGACGCTCCATAACCCTCCCCCTCTATTCCACCGGCGAGAAGTGCAAGATGTATATTTCGGCCGGTTTCCTCCCATGTCCCGAATGTGCCAGTGGCCACATTGGACCGAACGCATTCGCTCGACCGGCCCAGCCAAGAATACTCCCAATCATGAATCGTCCCGGCCCCATTTGTCGCCAAATGAGTCAACTGATCATTGGCCAAAAGATCTTCCAACAAAAATGCCGCACCGTTTTTTATGAGGTGTGCACCATAAATCAGCATAACCGAAGCACCACGCGCACGGGCCTCTCGGATTCTCTCCGCGCATTCCCCTATCTGCTGATGCAACCGATCGTCGATGGGAGGCGGTTCATGATCTACCGGAACCATCACATCGCCCACACCAAAAAAACTTTTGCGCTCCGATAACGGCAGCGGTTTGATTTTTCGAATATCCAGTTTCTTGCCGATCATTTTCCCTCGACCACATTCAATAACAGTTCCGCATCACGATAATCCGGGATCACGATATCAGCCCCCACCCCAAGCAGGCGGTTGCGTTTCCATTCATCAAACTCACCACTCCCGTTGTTGGCCTCGTCACTTGCCACCGCCACCGCCAGGCCTCCGACATTTTTGCAGTCTTCAATCTCAACATAGCCATCACCAAAAATTAGAAGTTGTTCACCGGAAACCTGATTCTTCTTTAAAATCCGATCAATCACCTGACGTTTGGAAAAATTTTTATAGTTATCCAGTGCCCCGTGAATATGTTTCCCAAAATATTCGGCAACTCCAAGTAACTTCGCCTCCCGCTTCACATACACTTCGTCCGTGCCGCTCGCGAGATACAACTGCATTCCGCGCGACTTCAGCGCATTCAGCAAATCAAGCGAGCCGTGCAACAAATATTGATTCGGAGAAACCTCGCCTCTCTGCAAGCCTGCGACCCTCGAGTTGATCCGTTTTTCAAGCCGCCGAAGATACTCGTGCTTGTATTCTAGAGGATCCTCCGGCGTGCCTCCCCGATCAGCAACGCGCTCCGCAAACCGTATCATCTGGTAGATCGTCTGCTTGCCATTCAACGTCATGATGTCGTCGAGCAACATCTGCCGAACGGATTCCGACGTATCCCCTTCCATCTCCGGAAGGTATTCTTCAAACATCGGCACCATCACCTCGGGCCACCCCTCCCGAACCAACGATAGCGTGCCGTCAAAATCGAAAACCACATGCTGAATATTCGGGCGAGGCTCAAAACCGGCCGTGATCTGAACCCTCCCTGCGAAGCGGTCGGCCAAGCCGGCATGTGAATCTGACATATTAATCGCAGACATGATGCGCTTGCCCAGCGTACAGACGGAGGGACTGGGCTGCGAGTCCGCAGTAATAAAGCACCCTGTTACGCAATCTCTCACACGAACAAAGTAAGGAACGAAGAACTCTCCACCGCCCCCTCTACGGCACTCTGCGCCTCTGCGCGTTCTGCGTTAAAAAACGACCATCCGCGGGATTATTTTCTCTATTCGTTCTCGCTGGCTCGGCCCTCCGTGTGCTGCGCTTGGCCAAGCATTTGACTTCAAAACGCTTGCAGTCCGAGCGTTGAGCGTCTTTTATTGTCTCCCCGCTTTTTGCAAAGCACTTATGGCGACAGAAAAGAAAGAATTCAAAACGGAAGTCCAGCAACTATTGGACTTGGTCATCCATTCCCTCTACTCGAACAAGGACATATTCCTTCGCGAGTTGATCAGCAACGGCTCGGACGCAATCGACAAACTGCGGTTCAACGCCCTGTCCGATAAGGAACTGATTAAGGACGACTCCGAGTTTCGCATCAAGCTCTACACCGACAACGAGGCCCGAACTCTGACTATTGAGGACAACGGCATCGGCATGACACGCGACGAACTCGAGGCAAACATCGGCACGATCGCCAGCTCCGGTACGCGCAAGTTCATGGAGGAAATCAAAAAAGGCAACACCACTGACAACCCGGAGTTAATCGGCCAATTCGGTGTCGGATTCTATTCGGCCTTCATGGTGGCAGAAAAGGTGACGCTGAAAACCCGCCCTGCCGGCAGTGACGAGTCGTGGACATGGGAGTCGACCGGCGACGGGTCTTACGAGGTCACCGAGAGCGGCCGCGACAAGCGAGGTACTGAAATCACCCTCCATCTAAAGGAGGATTGCAAGGACTACGTGGTTGAATTTCGCCTTAGACAGATCATCAAGAAATACTCGGATTTCGTGGAGTACCCGATCCTGATGGACATCACCCGGGACGACACCGAACTCGACGACGAAGGCAAACCGAAGGAGGGCGCGGAAAAGAAGGTCACCGTCACCGAGGAGACGCTCAACTCAATGAAGGCAATCTGGATGCGACCAAAGAGCGAGGTTAAAAAGGAGGAATACAACGAGTTCTACAAACACATTTCCCACGACTACACCGACCCGATCAAAACCATCCATTATTCCGCAGAAGGCACCCTTGAGTTCAAGGCGCTCCTATACCTTCCGGCCAAGGCGCCGTTCGACATGTTTCAACACGAGGGCGTAAAGCACGGCATCAACCTGTACGTTAAGCGCGTGTTTATCATGGAGAACTGTGAGGCGCTGATTCCCCGCTACTTGCGCTTTGCCAAGGGCGTTGTCGAGTCGAACGACCTGCCGCTGAATGTCTCCCGCGAAATCCTGCAGGAGGATGTTGTCATCAAGAAAATCGAGAAGAATGTCACCAGCAAGATTCTCTCGACGCTCAAGGACATGATGAAAAAGTCTTCCGATGATTACCTCAACTTTTACAAGGAATTTGGTAAGGTTATCAAAGAGGGCGTCGAGGTGGATGCAGGCAACAAGGATAAAATCAAGGATCTACTGTTGTACGAGAGCAGCAAAACCAAACCAGGTGAGTACGTATCTTTAAAGGAGTACGTCGACCGCATGTTGCCAGATCAAAAGGAAATATACTTCATCACCGGCGACTCCCGGGCCACACTTGAAAACTCACCTCATCTCGAGATTTTCAAAAAGAAGGATGTCGAAGTGTTGTTCATGACCGAACCGGTAGACGAGTTCATCCTTCCAGGTTTTGGTGAATACTCGGAAAAGAGTCTCAAATCCATCTCCCAGGGCGACATCGACCTCGGCAGCGATGAGGAAAAGAAGATCGCTGAGGAACAAAAGACGGAAGCCTCCGGCAAATACAAGAAGCTAATCAAGAAAGTGCAGGAAGCCCTTAAGGACGACATCAAGGAGGTACGCCTCTCCGATCGATTAACCGACAGCGCGAGTTGCCTCGTGACCGACGAAGGTGACATCAATCCGCAGATGGAGCGTATTTTTGCCGCGATGAACCAGCCAGTACCGGAGGTCAAGCGCATCCTCGAACTGAATCCGGATCACCCGGTTTTGGAAAAGATGAACACCCTGTTCGACTCAAACAAAAAAGATCCTAAAATCGCTGACTACTCAGAACTACTCTACAATCAGGCATTGCTAACTGAGGGCGTTGCCGTTAAGGATCCCGTGCGTTTTTCCAAACTTATCAGCGATCTAATGGTCGCAAATAATTGAATCAGACGCCTGCCTTGAGCACCGTCAAACGTAAAAGATTTTATCGAAACTTCTACCTCAAAATAAGACTCATTAATCAAAATAGATACACGGCCATAATTGCCTGCTTTTTAATTTCGTTCAAAAGCAGTGTTCTTGGAGATGGATTATTTTCAGATATCCCCTCTTTATCGGACAAGGCACATGACTCATTGATTGCTCACTATAACAGCACAAAAGGAGTTAAAGACAAGAATGGCATTGTGATTTCTTGGACTCCTGTGGATGGAAACGGCAGTCTGTTGAATGACATGATTCTCAACTCCAAGCAAAGAGGCGGTGGCGAAGAAAATCTCATTACAACTGATGGCAGTGGCAAACTAATATTTGATGACACAGAGATAACCGCCGACGGGCGGTATCTTGAGGGAACATTATCAAATAAAGAATCCACAGAATTCACTGTTTTTTGGAAGGGTTTTTACAACTCAAATGCTCCGTTTGCCACATCTGGAACATATGCCTACAACATCGGCATAAACAACACCTCTCACCAGAGAGATGATGGCAAAGGCGGATTTGTCGTTGAACAGTACAACGGCAAAACCTATGCCGGAGATGACATAACCCACTACGATGAAAAAACTACAGTATGGAGCACTGTTCTCACAGCTAACAGTCATACTTTTTACGCGAACGGAAAAAATCTGAATGTCGGCGGCATGCCTACTTACAAAATAAAATCAAACGCCTCAATCATTGTTGGCGCCTATAGTTCGAGCGGCTATGATTTTATAGGTGAAATCGAACAATTGATTATTTTTGAGACCGCCCTATCGAAAGCAGACAGAAAACTCGTAGAAAAGTATCTAGGGAGTACTTATCAGGATGACGACGGCAACACTGAAAAAGAAAAACCCGAAATATCTATTAAAAGAAATGATGGTGCGGTTGAATTGTCCTTATCAAACAAAGCTCATCTCCTTGCTTCGTATGATTTAGCAAAGTGGTTCATCATACCCGAGACCGATTCAAAAGTAACTATCAGCAAAAACTCAGATCAAATCTTCTATCAGGCTGCATCCGAGTTCGGGACGATTCCATCCGGCATCGTATTAAGAACTAAAATTGAATCCGACACTTGGAGAGAAGTTCAATTCAACGTTGATACAGGAGAATTATTTTTTATTGGTGAACAATCCCATGGTTTCGACCACTACACATCACACGGTAACGATCTTTGGTGGTGTTACATGAACACCACAGGAAAAGGATCCGGACTTTTAGAATTTTTAATGGACAAAAACATTAATGCCATGCCTACAAAAAATAAAGCACTCAAGAGTGGCTGGACAAACTACACTTCAAGTATTTATAGCTTTCTCGAACTGAAACCATTGTCATCACAAAAATCTTTAATAAATCATACAGCACCAGAGACAATCGGAGAGGCAGATACAACCGAAGCCTATACCAATGATTATAAAAAAGTAGACGGCAGCAAGTTATTTTACACCCTTTACAAGAACAGCGATAACGGAAATATCTACTTGGGAGTAGGAGGCCCTTCACTCAACAAAATCACCAAATCACTTCCTCCTGGGGATGGCAGTTCGAACCGTGATAACGGTGTAAGAGGTGACGTGGCATTCAAGGCTACGATACTTCTGTCTCAAGACGACAAATTGGAATTAATAAACAAATTTAAACCAAAATATCCGATTTACAACGATAGCTCTTCAGCCTATTACTACGAACATCCAGACGGGCTCTAGCGGTAGATTTAGCACTTAAAAAGCGGCACTCACTACGGTCGCGGAAACGATCGCATCCGGCTGTAACGCTTGTAGCTTTCCCAGAGATCCCCGTTGTCATTGGCACGGGGATCACCGGTTTTTTTGAGGAACGCATCCATTTCGACCCGGTACTTTTGTGTGACCTTCAGGAAAGTCGGATCTAGTGCGAGGTTGTTCAGGCAGTCGGGATCCTTTTTGATATCGAACAACTCCTCGCCCGGACGCTTGTTGACCGACAGGTGAAAGAACGGTTTGTATCTGGGTTCATTGCGGTTCTCGATGAGAAACGTGAGCGTCGGGCAGGCGTCGATATCGTGATAGCCACCGTGCATCGGCCCCAGTTTTCCGGGTGAGTTGAACTTCTGCGGATCACCCGCCGGCCAGCGATCCGGCCGAAAGTTTCGAATGTAAAGATATTGATCCGAACGGAGGCAGCGCTGCGGGTAGGTCCAATTATTGAAGCGCGATGAGGAGTGCCGTTCCCGTCCGCTGTAAACATGGGTTCGTGTAAGCTCAATCCGCCCCGATTTACCCGAAGCGAGCAGCGGCATCAGGCTTTGGCCGCTTGGTGCGAGTGCCGCCTTACCAAGCGCCGGATGCACCACACCCGCTGCTTCGAGGATGGTTGCTGTCAGGTCGACGAATGACACCGGATCGGTCGATTCTCGACTCCCCTTCACTCTCTCCGGCCACATGATGGCCAACGGCACGTGCACGCCGAACTCATAGCAGTTGGCCTTTGCCCGGGGGAAAGCCATGCCGTTGTCTGATGTCACGATGACAAGCGTGTTTTCCAGTTCCCCGATCGCCTCGAGCTTGGCCATGGCTCTGGCCAGGTGGGAATCAAACCACTCGATCTCGACGTAGTAATCAAGTATGTCCCCGCGAATCTCCGGTGTGTCCGGCAGGAAAGCCGGCACGTCAACATCGCTCAATTTTTTACCCTTCTTCAGCCCGATGCCTTTTTCAAAAACACGATGCGGCTCATGCCCCCCGAGCCAAAAGTAGAACGGCTTCCCGTCCGGCCGCTGCTCGAGGAATGCGTCGAAATTCGCGGCGTAATCGGTCGATGAAATCCCCTTGATACCGGAGCTTTTTTTCTTCGACGAAAACACCGGCCCAGCTGGGTTTCGCTTGAAGCCGCCGTCCCGATAATTACCCGGCCCCCAGCCTTTGCCGGTGTAGCCGATCCAATATCCAGCCTTCTCGAGCATGTCGGGGAAGGTTGCGTATTTATTGTCGAATTTACTCGCATGAGTACCGGCGTGCTCGATCATCCAGTGATACCTGCCAGTAAGCAATGATGCCCGGCTTGGGCTACAGCCGGGCGAACCGGAGATCGCTGTGTGAAAGAGCACCCCCTCCCTTGCCACCCGGTCGAAGCCCGGCGTTTCGATACCGCGACAACCATACGCCGACGCGTGCGGGTAGGATTGATCATCCGAGATGACGAACAGGATGTTCGGGGCCTTGGCCAACGGCTTGGCCAAACTGCAGAGGATCGCTGCGGCCAACAGGCCAAGAGCGGTCAGGCGATTCTTTTTCAACATGTTACACTCCGTGATTGGTTATAAAAAACCCGCTTAGCCAAGCGCTTGGCCAAGCGGATTTGTTCAATTCGTTAGCGAGATCAAAGTTTCCAGCCTGTGCGATAAGGCGGGTTCACCAGTTTGTTTGCCTCGTCGTCGTTGGTGAACTTCATCTTCTCGGAGTCCCACTCGAGTCGCAACCCGGTGCGGTCGCCGCCCTTGGAGCCCCAGGTACGCTGGATGGCAATCATACCAAGCAGCCCGATCTCACTCAGTGCGCCGCCATAGCTAAACGGCGAACCGGCCTCCTTGCCAGCGCGGATCGCGTTCAGCCAGTCGCTCTGGTGCGAGCCTTTGATGCGAGGGATAGATTTGTTCGGCTTACCGAACTCGCGCATCTTCGATTCAGGGATGATGCGGCAACCGCCGGCGCCATGTGAGCCATGCATGATCTTGCCCTGATCACCGATGACCACGGCGCCGGTTCCAACAACTTTGCGTTTCTCCGCCGTCAACTCGTCCGGTTGCGGGATGGAATAATCGCCGTCGTACCAGACTAACTTGACCGGGCCGCGTTCGCCCTTGGCCGGGAATTCGTAGGTGATGCGACAGCCCTTCGGGTAAAACTCGGAGTGTTTCTTTGGGTCATAGCCCTTAGTGTCGGCCGTGACGGCGATCGGCATCCCGAGATCAAACGCCCAGTAGGAGGGATCGACAACGTGGCAGACCCAGTCCCCGATGCAACCGCTGCCAAACGCCGAAAATCCGCGCCAGTTAAATGGCAGGTACGCCGGGTTGTAGGCACGATCGGCTGCCGGGCCAAGCCACAAGTCCCAATCGAGTCCCTCCGGCACTTCATGTTCTTCTGTCTGAATCGCCTTTTGCTTGTCGATCTGGCAGTAGACATTCTTAAAGGCGTCGCAGCCACAGTGGATCTCGGAGACATTACCAATCGCACCGGCCCAGACCATTTCGCAGAACAAACGGATGTGCTCAGAGGAATGCCCCTGATTGCCGACCTGAGTAATCACGCCTTTTTCCTTGGCGGCCTTCTGCAGCGTGCGGACCTCGGCAACGGAGTGCGCAAGCGGTTTTTCAGAGTAAACATGCTTGCCCCGGCCGATGGCGCCCATGATCTGCACCGCGTGGGTGTGATCCGGAGTGGCGACCAGTACTGCGTCGATCTGATCGCCCATCTGATCGTACATTTTCCGGAAATCCCTAAAGCGCTTGGCCTTGGGGAATTTCTTGAACGAGTGGGCGGCACGCCGGTCGTCCACGTCACAAAGCGCAACGATCTCCTCACCGGCCATGGCACCCAAATTGGCGCCACCCCGGCCTCCGACACCGATTGCCGCGATGCGGATCTTGCCGTTCGGCGTATTGCCGCCCTTGGCGGCTTTCAAAACATGACTCCCCACGACTTGAAACCCGAAGGCGGCCGCGGACGATTTCATCAAAAAGGAACGTCGTTTCATGATAAAAATTAAAAGAACAAATGCGTCCGGACACGCTGCCGTTTCCCATCCGCCGGTGCAAGGCAAAACGGAAGCGAGAACCGTTGACTCTCCACACTCCATCCCAACATACTCCCGCCGCCGACGCCGGTGCCCGACGCCTTGTCATGATTTCACCCGAACTCCCCGCCCAATCTCTCCCTTGGCAGATCGCCTTGTTCGGGCTTGTCGGTGTGGCGAACACCGCGCTGGATTTCGTAATCTACAACCTGTTGACCCGAAAAATCCCCCGAATACCGGCCAACATCTGTTCCACCAGCGTTGCGATGGCATTCAGTTTTACCGCCAACTTTTTTGTCTTTCAACCGCACACCTTTGATGCACCGGGGCAGGCGACGAAGTTCATCATCGTGACGGCTGTTTCATTGTACGTGATTCAAAACGTGGTTATTTACCTGACGACAAACGTCTGGATGCAACCGGTTCGCTGGGCGAATTCAGCGACACAAAAGATTCAGCTCACGAGCGGATGGAGTGAGGCCTTTGTCAGCAAGAACACTGTCAAGCTGTTGGCCACTGGATGCAGCCTTGTGTGGAATTTCCTTTGGTACCGCTTCTACGTGTACGTTTAAACTTGGCCAAGCGCTTGGCCAGCCCGGTCACTTGAGGCGGCGTCGTAAAACGAGATAAACGTGGATAATCGTTAAGAGCACCAAACCGAGTCCGGTGTATTGGTGAACACCTACAAGCACATCCTGCCCGTGCGTGCCAAAGATCGTGAACATGACCGCGACAATGGACAGACACGCCGGCACGGTCAGGAACATCGCACCCCAAAAGGTCAACTTGATTAGCAAAAGTGAATCCTTGGCTTTAACAGGTTGAAAGCACAGGCGCGCAGTCAACTCCGCCCTCTCATCTTCCGTCAACCGGCATTGATGCGCCCAAGTGATCAACAGGAAAACCGCGCACAGGAGAAAAACCGGAGCCGTCCCAACATGGATCATCAGGGCGTAGCCGGTCATTAATTCATTTGAGATCAGCCGACCCGAGAATGCGGTCAGAGTCATCACCAAGAGACTCACAACAGCCACGATTCCAGCCAGACGTTTGAGTTTGCCAAGCTTATCAAGGTCGTTCTCCCAGCCACACCAGCCAAGAGGATGCCGCTTGGCCTTGCGTTTGACCTGACCTGCACCCAACCCGGCGCAAACATGGATGACAATCCCGAGAGCAACAACGGTCAGCGACGCCCATGATATTGATTGAAACATCTCGTGATCCTTCCGCTATTTCTTCCGGCCAGCCGCCGTGACCAGCCGGTCCATTGCCTTCAGTGCAAACAATAAAAGAACCAACCCGCCGATGGCACACGCCACAATGACCAACCCCTTCAACCAAGGCCTAAACAGAAACGTGAATGCAAAAGACTGGTAGTATCCAGGGTCCAGTTCGCCGAACTCAGTCATGGACTTGGTCTGTTTTTCACCGGGATTTATGGGAGTATCGACCTCCACTTTTCCGAAAATGAACGGGGAGGTGTCGTCGTGGCAATCCGCGCAACGCCCGTTGGAACCAAGCGACTGGGACGCAGGCCGAACATCGTGTGCAATTGGCCACTTATACGGCTCAGCCGCCTCGTGGTCATCCTTAACCAACACCTTGTTGTTAATGCTGTACAGCTTGCCCCCGGCCACATACACCGGCTCCGGCTTGGGCTGCCAGCTTTGCAGTTCCCAGTCGTAGTCGTTGAACAGTTTCAACACGTTCAAAATCTGATCCTCAGTGAGAGCAATCCAGTCGTTGACGCGCTCTGGATTCTCGTTTTCCACGCCCAGTTCATCGCCGGCAATTTCACGAACCAATGCAGGCGCCAACGGCTTGATCGTGGTGTCGGCTGCTTCATGTGCGGTGCTGATCAGCGCATCACCTCGCAGGCTGTACAACTTCCCCCCCGACACAAAAACCGGTTCCGGCTTCGGCTCAGCCTCTTTTTTAGCTTCCGGCTCAGCATCACCCGGCGGTTCATTCTCCACCTCTTCTTGGTCTCCCCCCCCTGTTGCGATCAACTTGAGGACGGCAGTAATTCTTTCGTCAGACAGCTTCGTCGGATCACTTTCAGTATCCTCCCTATCGGCCTTTTCACTCAGGTGATCGACGACCATGTCCTCCAATTCAAACGGAAGCGGCGTCACGGCGTCACCTGTTTTTGTTCCCCAAAATGACGGCTGATAGCGTGTACCCCAAAACGATGGCCAAATCATGTTGTGCGGCCCGATTTTGCCGTTGGCCATTTTTGCGAACACCGGCGTAACCACGTGCGGCAACTGCTTGTTCATGGCGTGGCGACCGTGCAGGCCAAGCTTGTGCATCCGTGCTGTCCGTACGCGCGCCGTGTTTTCTTCCGGCAAACGCCCCGAGTGACAGGCGGTGCAACTCAGTTTCTCGAAGTGAACCGCCGGTATGCCCTTGTGTTCTGGAATCGGTGCGCCCAGATGGCCACCCATTTTGTCAGCCTGGTTTTCGGCGTTGGGATTACCAAGGTGACAACCTTGACAGGAATAAGAGGCGTGTTTCTTCGGGTCGAAGTTTTTCAGGTAATCAGCCGAACCGTGAGGATTACCCGAAGGCTCGATGTCTCCCCGTCCAATCATGTGATCCACGCCGTTGCGATGGCAGTCGGCGCAACTCATTCCGGAGGCCAGATGGACGTCCTCGTTGTGAACCCACTCATCCCTGCCCGGCGTCTGGAGATCCTGCGTGGAGTGACAGTAGTAGCACCGGTTGGAGGGGGGCTTGCGAACGATGTCGAGGAACACCTTGTTGTTTGAATCGAACCGGCTCTTGTCGTAGCTCGTGATGATCTTGTACTCGGTTTCCGGATCGTAAAACTCGTCCAACTCGGAGGCCGTCCCCTTTACCGTGGCCAAGCCGCTGGCCACCGTGGCCGCCCACCGGTAATTTTCCCGGGCCGCCTGCAACGCCGCGTCGCTCTGGTTTTGTTTGCGGTCAACGTGGTGGCATGCGAGACAGTTGATCTCGTACTTGCCCGAGATTGGCCAACGTAAAAATTCCTCCGGATCAGCATCCAGATCGTCATCGCTTGGCTCCATCTCACCATAGTTTCCGCCGGGGAAATGACTGCTGAACTGCTTGAGGAATTTCCAGGC
>Ga0209036_1001115_pt1 | contig 11526 bp, 6 predicted proteins | sample MarorgKNORR_S2LV_3_FD_188222 | JGI IMG/M metagenome (GOLD analysis project Ga0209036, IMG submission 188222) | Marine microbial communities from the Southern Atlantic Ocean, analyzing organic carbon cycling - DCM_A/KNORR_S2/LV (SPAdes) (version 2) | ecosystem: Environmental > Aquatic > Marine >... | reverse complement strand
GGTCTTAAATAACCCTCCTGATCATATTTAGAGTATAAAAATGAAATTTCTGGTGTTAACTGTAATCCTTTATTAGATGATAATGAATAACCGCTTCCTATATAAAAGCTTTGCATGGATGCATTAACATCATATGAGGTAATATTAAAAACATCATTAACATCAGTTTTTGCATCTCCGTATGAAAAAGCTAAGTCAAGATACTTTTTTCTTCCCCCAATAGTTGAGTAAATCGACCCATTTACAATATCTGTATCAGATGCATACGCAGAATCAACATATGATTTAGAACTCGCGCTTCCCGCAGCTATACCAATAAGAATATTATCATAGTATTTGTCAAATCCAATTATTGTTCCACTACCATCTAAATTATGGGAAGAAAATAAGGATGAAGCATTATAATCTCCTCTTACACTATAACTTCTTATCCATCCTTGAGAATGGTCTTTGGATGATGGTCCACTTATTCCTTTAGGGCGATTATTTTGATAAATTGAAGAAGCAAATCCATGCCGTGAACGAACTTCTGTATTTCTTGCTGAAATTAAATTATGAAGTTGATAATGATCTTTAAATACTCCATCGGATGCATTTATTTCATTTATTTCTGAAATTTTAATTAGTTCTTTACCGTTAACTGCACCAAGACTATTTAAATTAGAAAAATTATTTGTGTTTGAAGCATAATTTACAACATCATTGTATTGATTTGAGTTCGAAAATTCTCCTTGCGAAATATGATTTGTTGGCAGAATAAATGAATAAGTAACAACTAATTCATTACTTGAGCTACTATCTTGTGGATTGATGGACGTATCAAGAAGCCAGCCAAAATCAACATTAATTTTACTTTGATCAAGTGTTGTAGCAGCGCTATCCCCAAAGAGCCCATAGGAAACAGTTCCTGATGTATCTGTTGGAGTACCTGTTAAATTAATTTTTGCATTTGAAGCGCTTAAATCAACAATTCCTGAATTTACATTTAATTTACCAGAAGAGCTTCCATTGAAGTTAATATCTACGGATGCATTATCATCAATTATTAAATCTCCCGAGGAAGATAGTGTTCCTAGTCCAACATTAATTTGGGAGCCAGTTGTTAACTTTGCTCCATTTTTGAATTCTAGCTCACCCGTTGATTGTAAAATTTCCATGTTTGAATTAATTGCAGATTGAAATTGTAAATTTGAATAGGAAAGTTTGGTATCTCCTGTAACAGTTATATTTTTAAAGACTGCTCCCTCATTAATATCGCTTACATTAATATTTATTTCGTGTATACCAATACTATCTCCCGCTATTAAGCTTTGATCATCTGATGTTTCAAATGTTGAAGCAATCGCAACATTTGTCATAGAATTTAAAAGATATAGGTTTCCTATTAGTCTTCCGTTATTAAGATTTAATTTTTGATTATTTGATGCAGCAAAGTCACCATTTATTAATACCTCACCATTAATTTCAGTTAAAATAGAATTTGATGAATAAATAGCTACCTTAATAGCAGAAGATAAAGCGTCAATACTACTAGAGCTCGTTAAGCCGGCATTACCATATGTAAAAGAGCCTCCATTAATAATATTTGTTCCGCCTGCAAGAACTGCTCCATAACCACCTCTAGCTAAGGGTGTTCCCGTAGCGTCATCAGTAATAGCTCTACCGCCACTTCCACCTGTAAAGATTCCATCATTAATAATTAAAGTTCCAATGTTTGTTGTGATTATTCCACCGACTGATTGAATAAATAATGAATCCCCATCAGTATCTAGTAAATCACTATATAACCCAAACCCACCATTTGCTATTACCGAACCGTTAGTAAGAGTTATATTTCCACCATTTCCTCCAGTAAAACTTCCATTTTCAATTACTGAATTAAAAGAAGTGCCGTTTGCTGTTGAAATGGAGGCAGCATTTCCTCCGTTTGCCAATGCATCAGCACTATTTACTGTATACAAAACTGCTTGTCCACCATGACCACCTTTAAATAGCCCATTTTTGATGGTTAGAGGTCCAACAATTCCATCTCCACCGTTTGAGGTTATTGATGTAGTTGAAGTGCTATCGGATGAGGAAATTAAAACATTTGTTCCGCCATTACCCGCAGTATATGTACCATTTTGTATAGTTACTTGTAATCCAGTATTATCAATTGAACGACCTCCATCAATTGATATTGTACTATTTCCAGCTTGGTGAGAAAAATCAGAAGATCCATGACCTGCTAAGAATATTCCAGAAATATTACCTCCTGATGCAGCGCCAGATAATGCAGATCCCCCGTTACCAACGTAAGAAACAGAACCAGAGGTTGGTATCTCGATGGTTAAATAACCTCCATCACCAGAAGTAACAACCACATTAGTTAGAATACCTGCATTAATTCCACCAGAAATTCCATCTCCACCATTAGCCGTCCAATTAAGATTAAAATTATCACCGTCATTTGAATTAAAGGTTGCCTCTCCAGCATCTTTTCCAGTGATTGTTCCAGTCATAATATTTAAGGCAGATGATCCAACAATTCCTGAGCCACCAGAGGATTCCATATTTATTGTGTCATTATCTACTCTATTTGCTGTAACAAAAAAGTTACCGGCATCACCTGCTTCTGCAATCAAATTTGTTGCGTAAACTGTTGCTGAGCCAGCAGCTGATAATGTGAGTCCATTACCACCTCCAATTTGACCACCAGTCCAAGTTCCAGCATCATTTGAAGTATCATCAAAAGAACCTTCTCTTCTTTGTTTTCCCATACCTCCTTCAGAGGTAATATTATTAAGTATTACGATATTTGGACTTGTTAATTGAAGACCTGTTCCTCCTCCTGATATAACCCAGGCTTGATCAACATCAGGACCTAAAAAAGTGGCATTATCAATTTTAATTGTATTATCTACACCTGATAAATTTACAGCAAATTGCCCATCGTTAGCAGTTCTTCTTGTGGAATCATAAGTTCCACCATTGATAAAAACATTTTGAGCGTTTAATACATTTATCGCAGTTCCGTTATTGTGATCTTGTTGTAATCGTATGTTATCTCTTGTTTCAATATATAAATCACCCGTAAAATCATTATTTGCATATATGATTGGATCTTGCTGACTATCATTAACTCTTGTTATTCCATTCCGAAGATAAATAGTTGTTGTTTCATTAGCGTTTGGATTACCTAATTGAAGCCATCCAGCACCTCCATTTGCAACATAATTAGTGGCAGTTCTCCAAATTGAACTATTTGCATTTACACCATCGTATTGTTCACCTAATGGCCAGCCACCGTCATCAATATTTCCGTTTGGTGTTAAGGCAACAAACCCTCCATCAAGGTCTATTGCATTTTGAGCATAACTATTAATAATAACGATAATTATTAGTATTAAACTGATAAATATTTTGTTTTTAAATATGATCATAAAATATAATTTTAAAAATTATTACAAAGTTTGGAAACTTAAAATATACTGAACAGATAATCAATCAAATATTATGAGTGCTTGTGTTATTTAAATTATCTATATATGTTTTTCATTTTTAATTAATGTAGGAAATTAATGTTTAAAGAAATATCAAATAAAAATGATTTTCCAAAAATGGAGGAGGAGATTCTCGAATGGTGGGAAAAAGAGGATATTTTTAAACAATCTATCCTTAATCGAAATAAAAACGAAGAATTTGTTTTTTATGATGGTCCTCCATTTGCCACAGGACTTCCGCATTACGGACATTTATTAGCAGGAACAATTAAAGATATCATCCCAAGATATCAAACTATGAAAGGAAAATTAGCTCATAGACGATTTGGATGGGATTGTCATGGTCTTCCTATAGAAGCACTAGCACAAGAGGCTCTTAATTTAGCGGGAGCACCTGCTATTAAAGATTTAGGTATCGACAAATTCAATGAGCAATGTCGATCAATGGTATCTACTTATGTTCGTGATTGGGAAAAAACAGTAAATAGAATGGGAAGATGGGTCGATTTTGAGAATGATTATAAAACTATGGATCCTGATTTTATGGAGTCTATTTGGTGGGTTTTTTCTCAACTATGGGATCAAGGAAGAATTTACAAAGCCCATAGGATTATGCCATATAGTTGGAAGTTAAACACCCCATTATCAAATTTCGAAGCTGGTAGAAATTATCAAGATGTTCAAGATCCAGCAATCACAGTAAAAATAAGACTAATTGATTTTGAAATTCAGAATGTAGATGCGCTTGTATGGACAACAACACCATGGACATTGCCTGCAAATTTAGCAGTTTGTGTAGGTTCAGAAATTGATTATGTGGTAGTTCAGGACAAAAAAGATAACTCTATTTTTTTATTAGCCCAAGCTAGATTGCAAGCATATTATAAAAATGATGATGATTTCAAAATTTTAAAATCACTTAAAGGTGAAAATTTAAAAGGGATACAGTATGAACCCATCTTTGATGATTATAAGTCACATACTAATGCTTTTGTTATTTTAGTTGATTCATTTGTATCTACGGATGATGGAACTGGAATTGTTCATATGGCACCTGCCTATGGTGAAGACGATTATAGAATTTGTAGACAATCTAATATAGATATTGTTGATCCTTTGAATGAAGATTGTGTGTTTACGGATGAAATTAGTTGGCTTAAAGATAAGTTTTGTAAAGATGCAGATAAGGAAATTATTTCCTTATTAAAAACAAATGATCAACTTGTTCATCAATCAACTATTCAGCATAGCTATCCTTTCTGTGAACGAACCGATACACCTCTTATTTACCGTGCAATTGATGCATGGTATGTCAGAGTTGAGGATTTAAGAGAAAAAATGATAGACCATAATAATCAAGTTCATTGGATGCCGGGTCATGTTGGTGAAAAAAGATTTTCAAATTGGTTATCCGATGCAAAAGATTGGAATATTAGTAGAAATAGATTTTGGGGTTCTTGTATACCAATTTGGATTAATGAAGATGATGATAATGATATGATTTGTATCAAATCAATCGAGCAACTTGAGGAGTTATCAGGACAAAAAATAAATGATCTTCATAAGCATTATGTTGATAAAATTATAATTGAGATGGATAATAAAACATATCGGAGGACTCCAGAAGTATTAGATTGTTGGTTTGAATCTGGATCCATGCCATATGCTCAAAATCACTATCCTTTTAAAAATAAAGTTAATTTTGAAGAAAATTTTCCTGCTGATTTTATTGCTGAAGGATTAGATCAAACTCGAGGGTGGTTTTATACGCTAACAGTATTATCTGCAGCTTTATTCAACAAGCCAGCTTTTAAAAACGTTGTTGTGAATGGTCTTGTTCTTGCGGAAGATGGCTTAAAAATGAGTAAAAGGTTAAAAAATTATCCTGATCCTACAGAGATTATTAATAAGTATGGAGCGGACTCGTTAAGATTGTACTTAATTAACTCCCCAGTAGTAAGGGCAGAATCACTTAGATTTTCAGAGGAGGGAGTAAAGCATGCATTGAGACATTTATTACTTCCATGGTGGAATGCATATAGTTTTTTCATAACTTATGCTAATGTTGACAATTGGAGTCCAAATAAAATTATTACTAATAAAACCAATTTGTTAGATAAATGGATTCAGAGTTCGTTAGCTAGATTAGAAAATAAAGTTTCTGAAGCAATGGATTCCTACAATCTTCAGTCGGCGGTTAAACCCTTTGTTGCTTTTATCGAAGATTTAACAAATTGGTATATAAGAAGATCAAGAAGAAGGTTTTGGAAGGCAGAAGATGATAATGATAAATTAGAAGCATACAGCACGTTATATGAAATACTATTAGGTCTATGTAAAATTGCAGCTCCATTTACTCCATTTATTGCTGAAAATATATATAAGAATCTTAAAACAAATGAAATGCCAACATCCGTTCATTTATGTGATTTTCCTAGCTTTAAAGAATCGGAAAGAGATTTAATTTTAGAAGCTCAGATGAGTTTAGTTATGAGTGCAGTAGAACAGGGAAGAGCATTAAGAACAGAGTATAAACTTAAAAATAGACAGCCACTATCTAGACTATTTATAGTATGCAAGGACGAAAAATTACTTTCTAATATTCAAGAGTTGGAAATACTCATTTTAGATGAATTAAATGTAAAAACAGTGGAATTTTCCACCGATTCATCTTCGTTAGCAACATTACACGCTAAACCTAATTTTAAAAATTTAGGCCCCAAGCTTGGGCCTTTAATGAAAGATGCATCCAAAATTATAAATAGTTTACCGATTGATGACATATCATTAATATCAAATAATAAAACAATCGATATTAATTTAGGTGATAGATTAATCACTTTATCGTCTGATGATATTGATATAATCTATAAACCAAAAACAGGTTTAGCAGTAGGTATTGATGGAGAGTTGGTTATTGGTTTAGATACCGAATTAACCGATGAGTTAATAAATGAAGGATTGGCTCGAGAATTTGTCAACAAAGTTCAAGCTATAAGAAAAGATTTGGATTTACAAGTTACAGATCGAATAATTATTAATTATGATAGTTCATCTGAAGTAGAAAGAGCAATTGAGAAATATATGCAGTATATTAAATCGGAAACATTAGCAGTTAGTTGCGAAAAATATAATGATGATGATAATTCTAATCCACGAGATATTAATGGTCATACTTGTTTTATTAAAATTATAAAGAATTCTTAATTTTATATGACTATTGACACTTCACTTATAGAATGATAAATACGCAACCCTATTTTTAGATTTTATAAAAAATTTTAAGGATGAACATATATTATGAGCAAACAAAATATCAAAAAAACAGGCGCAAAAAAGACAGCACCTGTAAAAAAAGTAGCTAAAAAAGCACCTGTAAAAAAAGCACCTGTAAAAAAAGTAGCTAAAAAAACACCTGTAAAAAAAGCACCTGTAAAAAAAGTAGCTAAAAAAGCATCAAAAAAAGATATTTCTAGCGGAACTCTTTCAGGAAAAATTGCTAAAAATAAATATTTTTCTATTAAGCAATTAAAGGAACAACTAAATCGGTTATTAGTTTTACGAGAACGTGTTACTGGAGAAATATTGTCCATTAATAGAGATTCATTAAGTCAAAATGAGAGAGATCCTTCTTTGTCAGATCAAGGGACTGAAACTTTTGACAGAGAATTTGCTTTAAATCAACTTAGTAGCGAACAAGATGTTTTGTTTGAAATAGACGAAGCTATTAGACGAATTGAAAATGGGACATATGGAATTTGTGAAATGACAAACGAACCAATAAATATTGAACGTCTTGAGGCTTTGCCATATGTACGTCATTCTATTAAAGCCCAGTCTGAACTTGAAAAGGGACATCGTCGTTTTAGACCGTTTGGAAATACAATGCATGGAATTTAATAAATGTTAAACAATAGATTGATGCCGTTCATATTAGGTGTATTAATTTTATTATTGGATCAATGGACAAAATATTTAGTTAAAACAAATCTTTTTTATGGAGAGTCAATATCAATTATTGACGGTTTTTTTAACTTAGTTTTTATAAAAAACGATGGCGCTGCTTGGAATATAATGAGTGGTCAAAGACTAATATTAGTTCTTATTTCTTCGTTAATCTTATTATTTTTAATTTTCAAAGGGTATGAGTTTTTTTCAGCAAAAAAAATACATCGTATTACTTACGGTATGCTTTTAGGTGGTATTTCTGGAAATTTAGTTGATAGAATATTAACCGGAAAAGTTATTGATTTTTTAGATTTCCAAATTGGAACTTATCATTATCCATCATTTAACATAGCTGACGCATGTATATGTGTAGCTGTAATCTTGTATTTTATTACATCAAAAAATAATAAACAAAATATTAAATGAATTTAGTATCTAATTTTTTAGTTGGCCCAACTGCTTCAGGAAAAAGTGAAATTGCACATCAGTTAGCAATTAAAAATAATCAATGTATAGTTTCTGCAGATTCCATGAATGTATATAGGTGTATGAACATTGGAACTGCTAAACCTCCAGAAAAATATCTTAATGAAATTATTTATTATGGTGTTGATGTAATTGATTTAACAAATTCATTTAGCGTTATGCATTGGAAAAAGTCGGTTGAAAAAGCATGGAAGGAAGAAAAAAGTATTCCTATTACAACTGGAGGAACAGGTTTATATATCAAATGTTTATTAGAAGGAATAAATCCAGAAGAAAATAAAAATAAACAATTAAGAGATTATCTCGAATCTTTATCTCTAAAAGATTTACAAAATTTTATCCTTTGTAAATACCCGAACTCGTTTAAGGAATTAAATTTAATTGATCAAAAAAATCCAAGAAGATTAATAAGGGCTGTTGAAAGAATGCCATCTAATAAAAAATGGTTAAAAAAGGATAGACCATTAGTTGTAGGTTTATATTTAGAAAGAAAAACTTTGCATGATAAAATTGAAAAAAGAGTTTTAAAAATGTTTGACGATGGTCTTATCGATGAAGCTAAAAAACTAAGAAATATTTCTTTATCACGAACAGCGTATCAAGCAATTGGTTATAAAGAATCATTTGACTTTATAGATGGAAATATTAACAAAGATGATTGTATTTATAAAACAATTATAAGAACAAGGCAGTTAGCAAAACGACAGTTAACATGGTTTAAAAATCAAATGAATGTAAGATGGGTTGATATTTCAAATCTTTCAAAAACTGAAGATATTGTAAATGCTGTAGAAATGGAATGGCAGAAAATTGGTCCGACAAAAATTACCCTATGATTGATAATATTGAAACTAAAACTGAAAAAGCCCTAATTGTTGGTGTTTTATTACCTTTTAGAGAAAAGTGGAAAGTTGAAGAAACTCTTTCTGAACTATTTCAATTAACTTTGAGCGCTGGAGCAACAGTTTCTGATCAAATTATTGTAAAACAATCTAAAATCAAGGCAGGTTATTATATAGGTTCCGGTAAAGCAGAAGAGATATCACATGTTGTAAGAGAAAATGATATAACAATTGTAATTTTTGACGATGATCTTTCTCCATTACAGGGAAGAAATCTTGAGAAAATTATTAAAGTAAGAGTTATTGATCGTAGCCAATTGATTTTAGATATATTTTCACTTAGAGCTAAAACAAAAGAAGGAACACTTCAAGTCAGATTAGCTCAGCATCAATATTTACTTCCAAGATTAAGAAGAATGTGGACTCATTTAGAGAGACAAAAAGGGGGTATTGGTCTTAGAGGTCCAGGAGAAACTCAATTAGAGATGGATAGAAGGAGTATCCAAATCCTTATTAAAACACTTAAAAGAGATATTGAACTCGTAAAAACAAGACGAAAAGAACAAAGAAGAAACCGAAAAAAATCCGGATGGTCCTTAATCTCTCTGGTTGGATATACAAATGCTGGAAAATCAACATTACTAAATAAATTATCAGGTGCCTCCATTTATTCCAAAGATCAATTATTTGCAACACTAGATCCAACAACTAGAAAGATTGATTTATTAAATAATGAATCGGTATTAATGACAGATACAGTTGGTTTTATTCAAAAACTACCAACACATTTAATAAAATCATTTAGAGCAACATTAGAAGAAGTTATCGAAGCAGATATATTAATTCATGTAATTGATTCATCACATGAGGAGGTTGAGAATCAAATAATAGCTGTTAATCAAATATTAGATGATATTGGTGCCTCTGAAAAAATTATCATTAATGTATTAAATAAATCTGATATAAATATCAAAAAATCAAAACTTCTTCAAAAAAGATATGATAATTCAATAGTTATTTCTGCTAAAAATGGTAATGGAATAAAATTATTATTGTTAAAGATAGAGGATATTCTAAAAAATAAAAAAAATAACATTTATCTAAGTATTCCATTAACCGAAGGTAAAATGATTTCATTAATAAAAAAACATGGAGTTATAATTAGTGAGGAGTATGATGATAAAAACGTAAAAATAAATGTCAGATTATCCCCTTCTTTAGCGAATCATTGCGAGCATTATATAATAAAATAGATAGGTTTTTTATTGATAAACCGGCTTTACATGATGGTTTTTGATACGTATAGTGCCGCCCTTAATTAAAAATTATAATAATAAAAATATAAGGAGTCCCGAGTGGATGTTTCAATAAAAGCGGAAACGGTTGAAAAATATAAGCGCAATGATAAAGATACAGGATCCCCTGAGGTTCAAATTGCTTTATTAACAGGACGAATTAAATCACTTACAGAGCACTTAAAGAGTTTTAAAAAAGATCATAGTGCGCGAAGGGGTTTAATTATGATGGTTAATAAACGTCGAAAATTGTTAAATTATCTTCAATTGCAAGATAGTGATAGATATAAAACAATAATTAACAAGCTAGGTCTTAGAAAATAAAACATCTTTGTTTTATTAAATTAACCTTTTAACACTAAATCGTGTTCACTATTAGAACTCATAAATAATAATTTCATAAAAAGAAAGGTTCACTTTAAATAAAAGTGATATTAAAAGATGAATGGAACAACAAAAATTGAATTTGAAATAGGCGGTAAGCCTATGTTTTTTGAAACAGGAATATTAGCTAAACAAGCAGATGCTGCAGTAAGCTGTGGATTAGGTGATAATATTGTTTTTTCAGCCGTGACTTCTGCTAAAGAAGCAAGAGAAGGATGCGATTTTTTTCCTCTTCAAGTTGAATATCGTGAAAAATTTTATGCAGCTGGAAGATTTCCAGGAGGGTATATAAAAAGAGAAGCTCGTCCTTCAGAAAAAGAAATTTTAACGATGCGAGTAACCGATCGTCCTATTAGAACTTTATTTCCAGAAGGATTTTATCGCGAAGTTCAAATAAATAATATGCTAATGAGTTGTGATGGAACAATTGATACTGATATTTTAAGTGTGAATGCTGCATCAGCTGCATTGACTTTAAGTGAATTACCATTCAATGGTCCAATAGGAGCTGTAAGAATCGTAAGAAATAATGGAGAGTGGATTATTAATCCTACGCATGAGCAGTTAGAGATTAGTGATTTAGATTTAACCTATTGTGGCTCATATGACAAGGTGATGATGATTGAGGGTACAGCAGATGAAATGCCTGAAGATGAATTTATTGAAGCAATGAAAGTTGCTCATTCAGAAGTTATAAAAATTATTACAGCTCAGTTAGATTTAAGAAAAGAGTTAGGATTACCTGAAAAAATTTATAGCCCAATTGAAAAAGATTCATCAATGCTGGATAAAGCAAGAAATCTTGTTGGAGATAAATTTATTGATATTATGAAGATTGTTGGGAAACAAGAACGACAAGAGTCAGTAAATAATCTAAAAGATGAGTTACATACTTTAATGTTAAATGAATATGAAGAAATGACAGATGAAGAATATTTCCATATTTTTCATGATTTAGAAGTGGAGACTGTAAGAAAAAATGTAATTGAAAATAACACGCGAATTGGTGGTAGAGGTCTATTAGAAATAAGAGATTTAGAAGCGCAAATTGGCGTATTGCCTAGAACACATGGTTCATCAATTTTTAGT
>Ga0209036_1001114_pt1 | contig 11527 bp, 12 predicted proteins | sample MarorgKNORR_S2LV_3_FD_188222 | JGI IMG/M metagenome (GOLD analysis project Ga0209036, IMG submission 188222) | Marine microbial communities from the Southern Atlantic Ocean, analyzing organic carbon cycling - DCM_A/KNORR_S2/LV (SPAdes) (version 2) | ecosystem: Environmental > Aquatic > Marine >... | reverse complement strand
CTTTCAAACAAGCACTCTCTAACAGATGCTTCGACCGCCAATGATTTGAATGCGACGCTGCCCGACTCTCATGTGGGGCCCGTGGTCTAGGGGTTATGACGTTGCTCTTACAAAGCGAAGATCGCAGGTTCAATTCCTGCCGGGCCCACCACTTTAATCTTCAAGATTAAGTGTAAACAATCAAGAAGGATTACCAGTAGGGATGTATGTGGTAGAAGAGACCGCGGGACTAGCATCTCGGATGACTAGACGCCTGAGAAAGAAGGGCTGGACCATTTCCACAGCAGAATCATGTACAGGCGGATTACTCGCATCATTGATTACTGATATTTCGGGAGCTACTCAGTGGTTTAATCAGGGCTGGGTAGTATATTCTAATGAGGCAAAAATGAGAGAATTAGGGGTACAAAAATCTGCATTTGACGAGGGTGAGGCTGGAGCAGTCTCCCACGAAGTCGCTGTTCAAATGGCTAAAGGCGCAAGATATCAATCTGGGTCCGATGTAGCAATCGCTATTACAGGGATAGCAGGTCCTGGTGGCTCTACTTCTGAAAAGGAAGTAGGTAGGGTCCATGTAGCAGTTATTGCTCAAGACTATTTTCTTGTAAGGAGAATGGATTTTGGTGAAAATGACAGATTAGATAATAAGCGTTCTTTTGCAGTTTTCGCTCTAAGGCTGGCTCTAGAAACATTAGACAGGTTAGAAGAACAAGATGGAAAAACAGAAAGTATTGATGAAATTGATGAATCTGAATCAGATATTTCTCAGATGGATCCTGCTTCTGAACAATGGGAAGGAAGTATGACATGGGAAGTCGAAGATACCACTGTGGCAGATGAGATACAAAAAGTCGATTTAGCATCTCTAACAGACTGGGATGAATGACTATCTTGTAGCGATATTATCATGAGCGTACGTACCTGACGTGAGTTGTATGGTATCCGGTGATTGGGCGCAACAACAGAAAATGTTGAGTGCTGCGGGACTTCTTGTGATGGGTCTTGATGCTAAAGATAAAATTGAACAATTAGTAGATATTAATCCTTTGATAGAAGCAGCTCGCGCATCAAATGTCCAACTCCTTACATCGCAATCAATCGATCAGTTGTTATCTTTAGTTTCAATAGAAGAGGTAACCTCTGAAGAATCTCATAATTTTTCAAAGAAGTCTCAGGTAACTCTTCCTACTCCAGATAATCCTTCACCAATTGGTAGAGTGATTGCACCAGTTTCTAGTAATGAAATTTCTCCCGCACCCAGGCCTCATGGTTTGTCACATTACAGTATTGATGATTTTCCGATGTTGGCTAAAGATATTGATTCAGAGATTGAAGTACATTTTGATATTACTGGAAATTCAGTCACAGAAGGTAAATTATCTGATATCAAATCATTTTTCAACAGCAGATTAAGTCAAATACGTAATTTGATGATTGAGGGGAGAGCACTTCCAAGAAGGCCTATTTCAAACGCAGAGGCTTATAGAAATCGTCAACGTTATACTTCTAATGAATATGAGATTACAATAGTTGGATTAGTTAGTGAGCCTCGCTGGGCTAAATCAGGAAATCTGATGTTTCTATTAGAAGATGAAACTACTCAGATTCAATGTCTATTGAAACCCCCAACTGGAGCCAACCCCCTACACGCTGCTCTTGATGGATTGATGAATGATGATGTGGTAGGAGTGAGTGGATTTTTCATTGGTGATCGAACAGACTTATTCATTATTTCAAATATTCATTTCCCTCCTTTACCACGTAGAGCAAAGAACACTGCAAATATCGATGAATCAGTATCTGCGGCTTTTCTTTCTGATGTTCATGTGGGCAGTAAAACCTTCCTTGAACCTCAATGGGAGAAAATGATAAATTGGTTCAAGACAGATCCATTAGCTAAGACTATCAAATATTTTGTCTTGAGTGGAGATGGTGTTGATGGTGTAGGAATTTATCCTGGGCAAGATAGGCATTTAGCAATCACAGATTTATTCAAGCAATATGGCGCTCTTGCCAATCTTCTGAGTGATTTACCAGATTGGGTAGATGTAATAATTCTCCCAGGGAATCACGACGCAGTACGACCTGCTGAACCTCAACCAGCTCTAGATCCAGAAGTTCAACAGGACTATTCTGATGCAGTTTTCGTGGGTAATCCCTGTGATTTCAGCCTTCATGGAGTAAGAATTCTTTCATATCATGGAAAAAGTATCGACGACTTTGTTGCTGGCCTTAGATCTGTAACTTATGCTAAACCTGAGATGGCAATGCGCTCAATGCTTGAAAGGAGACACTTGGCTCCCTCTTGGGGTGGAAAAACTCCATTGTCTCCTGAACCTGAAGATAGTATGGTAATTGGAACTATACCTGATATTTTCGTCACTGGGCATGTTCATGGGCAATATGTAGGTGATCATAAAGGAACAACAATTGTTCATAGTTCTACATGGCAAGATCAGACTGACTATCAAAGAATGCTAGGGTTCCAACCTAAACCCTGTATTCTAACAGTGATTAACTTACATACTCATGCTTCCGCATCAATACCATTTGCTTAATCATCTGTAGGGAAATCTTCTGAAAAGATAATTTTCCAGATCTTTGTTAAATCCTTTTCTATAATTACTGGTACATTTGCTTTAGTAAATTCATTCATTGATCTTTCTCTTGCTGGATTGAATCCTATAAAATTGGAATCCGGTATTTGCATTGATAAATCAGTACCTGAGTCACCTATGGTCCAAATTTTGTTTGCTTGAAAACCATTTATTCTCATTAATTTATCTACCATCTCTCCCTTGTCATGAGAATCAACCATTGCAGTTTTAGGACCTGAAAGATAACCCTCCTCATCCCATGAGAAGTCATTTGCAGCCCAATCATCTACCTTCAAGATATGCGCAATTGAACCAATGAATCTCGCTACGCCTGAGGAAACAATTGCTACATAAATTCCTCTTCTTTTGAGTTCAGTAATAACTTCTCTTGCTCCTTTCATTAATTTCACACCAGAAAAACATCTCATTATTTCATCCATATGGATTTTGTCTTGAATATCTAACCATAATTTGACATCCAATTCCATAAACTCATCATCTGTAATTTCTTTCTCAAGGAATTTTGCTAGATTTTCTTTATTATTTGTGCCAAAATAGTTGTGTATTTGCTGCCAAGATGAAGTAATATCTACCAATACTCCGTCACAATCGAAGACAATGGCCTCTACTTCACTCATATCCTAACGAGCAATGGCATACGTATGAATTGTTGTTAGTTTTCTATGAATCATTTTCAATTTTAACAATTAATAATAGATGGATTGATTCGTAAGATACTACTCCGAGTATTGTGATGAAAGAAGGACCTGTAGAAGGGGCAATAAAAGTCAAGCTCTTATTTTTTGGACCGTTGGCTGAAAAATTAAATCAGAAAAGTATAGAATTATCTCTACTTTATGGAACAACTATTAATCAAATAATTGAGCGATTCGATTTGAAATCAATGGTTTCCGATGGACTAGTAGTGGCATTAGATGGAGATATTGGTGTTGATTTTGATACCGAAGTACACGATTCTTCAGAAATCGCCTTTTTACCGCCAGTTTCTGGGGGTTGAGAGGATTTTTCGCCGAAGCCTTTGAAGGTCACAACCTCTTCAGGATAAATATGGGAATCTTAGGCACTCAAGAAATTGTAATTCTTGTAATAATGCTTGCAATAATGTTTGGAGCAAAAAAGATACCTGAATTGGCTAGAAATGCTGGTCGTGCAAAGGGTGAGTTTCAGAGAGGACTACAAGAGGGGATGTCAATTGCTGGAGAAGATATAGATCGTGGTGGAATGACTAAAGAACATCTTGACGAATCAGAGTAATTATTTTATTTTCTTTAGTTTAAGTTCAGAGCCACAATCTTCACATTCTCCCCAGTCAGATTTTTTCAGGTTAGGTTTTTCCGGTTGTGGATATATTTTTTTGCAAGCCATACATCTCAACTCCCATCTCCATAGTTCTGTGATTCCATCTGTTGTAACAGTCATCCAATCTATACCTGCTTTTTCTGCTAAATTTTGTAATCTATAGTCATCCGTAACTAAGGTCTTTTTCAGATATATCGATACTGCTAGGATCCCTAAATCAATTTCAGATAATCCCGCCATATCTCCGGTCTCTATGGCTAAATTTGTAGCGAATTGTAAACTTTTTTTATCTGGCTCAATCCAAATTAATTCAGCAGAATCAATTTTTATCTCTTTCTCAGGATATATTCTACACAATTCTATTTTTTGTGATGGCATAACATAGCAACCATTCAGCTTGATAATAGGCCAAGAAATCAAGGCTGCAGTATCTAGGACCTCATCCGTCACAGCGATGCGAGTGGTTGCCCACATATCAGTAATAGGTGTAATGAAATGATATTATTCGGAAAATGTTCATTCGCATAATGATACGGGAGACAATTGAGTGGTATGAGTCCGAGTGATTATTTCCAGCCATTTATCGACTGGGCTGATGGCTTTGGACTATTGGGCTTAGCATTAGTATCTGCATCAGAAGCTGCCTTCCAACCAATACCTCCCGATGTTCTAGTTATACCTATGGTAATAGAAGCTAATAGTGTTCTAGGAATTTCATTAATTGTTCTTATTGCTACTCTAAGTAGTGTATTTGGAGCATTTTTTGGTTATGCTATAGGGTATTATGGAGGTATTCCTGTGTTGGAGCGTTTTGTTAGTGTTAGTAATATTAATCGATTAAACTTCTTGATAGAGAAATATGGTTCTTTAGGAGTATTCATTGCTGCAGTTTCTCCAATACCTTACAAGGCACTAGCTTGGATAGCAGGTGCAGGAAGAATGGATCTACGTCTTTTTGCATTAGCAGGAATTTTTGGAAGAGGTATCAGATTTGGTTCAGTTGGATTGTTAATAGGAATTTACGGAGAATCGGTGCAGAGTTCTTTAAACTGGCTTAATTTCACGCTAATTTCAATAGTTTGTATTATTATTTTCATTCCATTGGTTAAATGGTGGAAAAATATGGATATAGAGGTCCAACATTAAGCGTGATTATAATTATATTTTCCTTGTTTCACATTTTGTATATTGCCATTAGCCTTCGTCCAAGGAGAACGAGTTTTTTTCTCTTATTTTCTAGTATTTACAACCGTTGCGATTATGTGGGGTTTGCTTCTCGGCGGCTTACCGCTCGTGTGGTGTAGTTCGGTCCATCATGCCGCCCTTTCGAGGCGGCGACCCGGGTTCAAATCCCGGCACGAGCACCAAAAGTTGTCTTTTTCTCTGTTTTTCAACATAAATGCCGGGGAAAAATCATTAAACAATGTTGGAAAAGGGGGGTCATGTACGACCTTATTCAACAGTATTTTATTGATTTTGAGGAAGCCAGTAAGATTACTCAAATTTCCATAGGAATTTCCCTAAGTATTGTAATGACCTTAATCTCAAGATTGGTACTTAGAGGACCGGTAATGAAAGCGATTACATCCAGTGACAATTTGTACGATGATCGTATTTTCAGTTTAGCAACTCCTTTACTTAATGTGGGTGTTTTTTTAATTGGTATATGGTTGACTTTTGATTATATATTTGAAGAAGAATCATTTGAAAGAGTCGCATTCGCTGGTAGTTCAGCTGTAATTTTATTGATACTTTTTGCACAATTTCTTAGTTCTGTTATAGATGAATTTATTCCACCTCTTTTCAAATCAATGGATGAGAAAACCTCGCTAGATTTATCCACACTGAAAACAATAACAGTGAGCGCTTCAAAGTTACTTGCTTGGGTTGCAGCGGTCCTAATTGCTTTAGATCAGTTGAATATCGATATAACTGCAATAGTAGCATCTGCAACCATTCTTACTTTGGTAATAGGACTCGCATTACAAGAAACTGCTGCAAATCTAGTATCAGGATTATTAATGCTACTAGATAAACCATTTTCTAAAGGAGATAAAGTAATCGTTATGGGAGTCAAAGGTCGAGTTCATGATGTCGGTTTAATGACAACAAAAATAAAGACAGGAAATGAGCGTTTGGTAGTGATACCTAATACGACATTGTCAGGAGAGATTGTAGAAAATTATGCTCTGGGGGGCTCCGAGGGAGATGAGGATTCAATGAATTTACGATTTAGAATTAGAACATCTTTGGATTCAGATCCTAATTTAGTGAAGTCAATTATTATGCACACTATCAAAGATTGTGAGTATACAACTGCGAATCCTCAGACCGAAGTTTTACTATATGATATCACTGAAACTGCCCTTGTTTTCAGATTAGATTGTTGGGTTGAAGATTATAATAAGGAAAGAAAAGCTAAAGATTGGATTTTGATTGAAATGTTAGAACGTTTCAAGTCTAAAGATATAGGGATACCTTTCCCACACCTAACTGTAAAGCAGGAATAGGGAATTATAATTGTCTTTTAGCGACTATTTTTCTTTCTTTATTGCTCTTAAAAGACAAATATTACTATCATGTGACTGATTTAGTGAAACGTTTCAAAAAAACAATGGTATATATGCAAATGTACGATTGTACAAATATGACTAGTGAGCAGGTAGATGATTTGTGGCAAAGGTTAGGGGATCAATTAGAACTCTTAGTTTTAACAAATTGAAATTTAAGTTAACCGTTTTTTTTCAGAAACAATTTTTTTTCGAGATTAAATACATAGTCTATGGCTTATAATTTTCTAAGATTTTCTTTGAACTTAGCCATGTTTTCTTTTCTTGAAATTTTTCTGTCTATTATCGGAGAAGGATAATCTTCTCCTATAATGCAATTTGATAATTTTTGTATTTCCAAAGGAGCCAAATGTGGTTCGAAGATATATTTTGATGGAAATGATGATAATTCAGGTACCCAATATCGGATAAAACTAGCCTCTTTAGTCTCTACATTCAAGCTTGACTTCGAATCAGGACATGGATTGTACACTCTATAATAGGGCATAGAAAAAGGAGCAACTCCCGCTAACCAGAGCCAATTCCCATTGTTGACTGCCCAATCTGAGTCAATTAATTTTCTCTCGAAAATATCTCTCCCATGTTTCCAATTTTGCCATAACTGCCCCCGGGTCAGGAAGCAAGATACTGCATGTCTTCCTAAATGATGCATCCAACCCGTTGCATCAAGCTGTCTCATCATTGCATCGATGTAAGGGAAACCAGTGAATCCGAATTCCCAGGCTCTGATTCTTTCCTCATCATAATTCCCCCATTTCACTGGTTTACAGTTTGAGTTGTCTACATCATTTTCCCAATTTTCGACAAATCGAGATAACAAGTAAAACATCTCTCTAAACATTAGTTGGCCGTGTAGTGATTCTGGAGGTTTCGTATGTTGATCTTCATTTCGAACTTTCGTACATTCATTCCATACTAATCTGACAGATAGGCAACCATTACTAATGTATGGTGATAATCCTGTAGTTGTTGGCTCCATTGGGTTCTCAATACTGTTAGTAGAACAGGTCAATGGCTTTCTAAAATTGTTAACAAAATCGGCCCTTTCTGATATTTTCATTTTGAGTCTTTTCAAGGCCTCAGTTTCACCCCCCAAGAAATATGATTTTTCAAATCCTGTTTCTAATTTTAATTGATAATTTTTTTCTTTAATTTCTTCAGTTGAAATATAAAATTTTGAACTTTCTTCATTCTGAATTATTGATTCTAAAATCAATGGTTCGGAATAAATATTTTTAGGAACAGGAAGGTCTCCATCTAATAGATACCCGTTGGGACTAATTACAAGATTTTCTTCGAATATTTTATTCATATCTTTAGTTGATTTTGGTGCCTTGAAATTCTTTGTTTGTATAATTTTTTCAATATCTAATATTGTATTTACAGCAGGAAATACTTTGATATTAACATCTGTATTTTTGAGATTTTGAATAACATCTTCTGCATCTTTTCTATTTTTAGGTTCTGAGTAGTAGTCAATCAGTAAAGAATTTACATTTTCATCTATACTGTCTATGATTGATTTAATCACCTCACTAGAATCTCCAGCATAAACTAGTAATTTCGATCCAAAATTATCTTTGAGATTCTTGTCTAAATCTAACAGCGATTCATAAAGAAAATTTAGTCTATTTACACCCACACTATTTTCAACATCTAGACTCCAATTTTCATCTATTATGTAAATCGGAATTATAGAATCTATTTGTTGAGATGATTCTGCCCATGTTAACATGGGGTTATCATGAATTCTGATTGTTTTTCTAAACCAAACTATCGCTGTGTTCACTATTCCTCTCTCCTGTGATAGGATTATTGATATTTATGATTTAACCTAATAATGGCGTCACACTCATCACTGTTACAGCGAAAGAAGCGTAAAAGCCTATTAGAATTGCAAGTATGTGTCCTGAGTTCATTAACGTTGGTCATCACAATCCATTCATTAATGTCTGTTTAGTTTTCACTTTTCAACATAAGTACATTTGTATTTCTTCAATGATAATTTAATGATTTATTTTATTTTATTCTAAATATTTCACTATCAACAATACATAAGTCTGAATAATACTCTTCAGTACGATAGTTTGCTATGATTGAGGGAGTTCCTGTCGAGGATGATAAATCGAAACTCCTGCCTAAGTTTGCTCGTTCAAAAATTAAGTTACTGGGAATTGCAATGTCAATGGTAATAATCATGCTGTTGGTATCTTTACAGGGTTGGATTATTGATGATGTTGTCGATGAAATTAAGAAAGATTTGGGGATTTACGACAGAGTTCCTGTATGGGAAAGGTCAGAGTGGCCATACACTACTGATCAGGCGAATGGATTTGTTATGGAATATGGTGAATATGAACTGTTAGAAACAGAAAACGAGTGGGGTTCAACTCATCATTTCGTGAATTTTGAACTCCCTCTTAGTGAAGGCGGTTCTGCTCCTAATGGTGTTGTTAGTCTTGCAGTCTGGCTTCCAAATGTACCAGAAGGAGTCACAGTTCCGGTGATTGCAGAATTCGGACCCTATTTTGATGAAGTCAGTGTCGAAACTCCATCAATAGAGGTTCCTGGAACTTGGTTAGGCCAAATGATAATCGATCAGATTTTACCTCATGGATATGCTTTTGCTCAAGTATCTGTAATGGGGACTGGGCGTTCAAATCACTGTATGGACTTGATGGGCAATGCTGAGCAACTAGGTGTTGATGCGGCTGTAACTTGGCTAGGAACTCAAGAATGGAGTAATGGAGGAGTGTCGATGATTGGTAAATCGTATGACGGTTCTACTCCATGGCAGGCCGCTACATTTGGAAACGAATACCTAAAGACAATTGTTCCAATTTCCGGTCTGATTGGGGTAATGGAATTGATGTGGAAAAACGGTAGTAGTGAAGCTAGAGCCCCAATAATGCATAATGGTGTTTATGGTTCATATGGAATTGATGGCGATCAAGAAGATATTGGAAATATGTGCCCTGATTATATCATTGGTCCAGGAACTGGAGTGGCGGCATACATGTGGGGCGGAGAATTCGCAGGTACATATTGGGAAGAAAGATATTTCTTAGATAGAGTACTACAGAATTATGAAGGATCTGTTTATCTTATTCAAGGGATGCATGATTGGAACGTAGATCCTCATATGGCAATTCCTGTAATAAATCAGTTAATTGACGCTGGAATTGAATCCAAAGGGCTATTTGGTCAATGGGATCACGATTATCCTGACAGACCGGATTATCATTTTGATCGTTCAGGAGAAGGTAGAGGTAGAGAGGCATATCCACAAATGGTCAGATTTGACTGGATGCAAGATTTACTGGAATGGTTCGATTGGTATCTCAAAGGTGTTGGTGATAAGCCGGGATTATTTGTAGAAATACAATCTAATCAAGGTCAGTGGAGAATTGAAGATAGATACCCTCCACAAGATATGGAGACTATTTCATTAGATTTAGGAGGAGGTCTTATGAATGTGGCTGGAGGTACTACTACGATACTTCCTAATGGAAACTTCGGGCCAATTTATGAGAGTGAACCATTCACTGAAGATATTTGGATTTCAGGTCTTCCTAGATTGCATATTGATGTTTCTACAGCAACTGTAGGTGGTCAAATCTATGCTCTGTTAGAAGACTGTTCAGAAGACGGTTCCTGTATTCATATCGGGCACGCAATTATGGATTTAAGATATCATGAAGGTGGGAGCCAGGAGCAAACATGGTTACCTATTTTTGATACAATAAATGCCAAGATGGAGTTCTTTGCTATGGATGTACAAATAGAGACAGGTCACAATCTTCGTCTTTCACTTGCTAGTACTGGAGAAGATTACCTACCCGCATCCACTAGTTCAATAGTGGAAGTATCTGAAGGTGCAAGTTCTAATTTACTAATTGATATAATTGACCCCGAAGACAAGCTTCTTTTTGATCCACCAAAATGTATGCACCAATCTTGTTTGGACTGGCTTAATCAAACCGTTTAATTTGTAAAAAAAGTACTTTTTTGTATTTTTTTTTCTAACCCACACTAAAAAGTAAATTGTCAGACAAAGTTACATGCAATTTTCAGGAAGAGACTCATTTGAACTCTTTTTGGGGTATGATACAGATCAAAAAATTAGAAAGTTTGCTATTATTACTGCAATTATCGGTTTCTGTCTTCACTTACTGTTATGGGCATTATATCAGCTTGGCGAATTTAATCCATCTGGTGAATATATTGAAATGTTAAGTTCACCCTTGTCATCTCTGTACACTCCATTTTCAATTTTATTAGCATATGAGGTTTACCAATTGATTAGAACAATCCCCGAATCATTTTCCTCTTCCGTTGGGAAGCAATATGAAATCGCCACATTATTAGTTGTTCGAGATATTCTCAAAAGACTCTCCAATGTTGAATTTCAAAATGGATGGATTTTAGATAGTGATTTAGGTTTCCTAATTGTTGAATGTATGGCTTTCTTAGTACTATTTTATACCTCCTTAGCATATCATAGAATTGGTAAAGAAGTGAAAAATGAGAATCTAGGTGGCGATAAACTATCTTCATTTATTTCATCCAAAGAAATAATAGCGTTATTGATGTTACTTGTATTTGTTATAATTACTTTCACATCCATGTCTGGATGGATTGAATCAGTCATGGAAGGTAAAGGATCAGTTAATAGAGAAATTTTCTTTTTAGATTTCTTCACCTTTTTAATTCTGGCAGATATATTAATTCTCTTAATTTCATACTGGTTCTATACTGATTTTGGCAATTTAGCAAGGAATACAGGTTTTGTTCTTTCTACTGTGGTAATACGAGTTGCCATATCTTCACAGGGTGTTTCTGCAATGCTTCTTTTCGTCTTAAGCGGAATAATCGGAGTTGCTATTATTAGAATATCTATGGATAATGTATCTAACTTTGGTCCTATCGTAGAAAATAAAATTCATTAATTTTTAAATTAAAATAATCGATACCGGGGCCTCCGTACTCTTGTAGAAGATTACTTCAATTCTTACATTATCGTTTTTTTTGTTTAGAAAC
>Ga0209036_1001112_pt1 | contig 11538 bp, 9 predicted proteins | sample MarorgKNORR_S2LV_3_FD_188222 | JGI IMG/M metagenome (GOLD analysis project Ga0209036, IMG submission 188222) | Marine microbial communities from the Southern Atlantic Ocean, analyzing organic carbon cycling - DCM_A/KNORR_S2/LV (SPAdes) (version 2) | ecosystem: Environmental > Aquatic > Marine >... | reverse complement strand
TTCGAGCCAAAGCTCGTCAAGCTCTCAGTCGATGCCATCTTCTTCGAGCCAAAGCTCGTCAAGCTCTCAGTCGATGCCATCTTCTTCGAGCCAAAGCTCTTCGCGCTCCGCATCTACGCCAGCTGCTCCAGGTCCGAGCTCTTCAAGTTCTCAGGCAGCAACAGCGAGTCAGGGGCAGCAAGGTCCTGAAGCCGCTAGCTCAGCGGGCTCCCAACAATCTGCGGCAATTCCGTCTCGAGGGCAGCAAAGCCGGCCGGGCGGCGACATTAGCTCGGGTTCGGGGGCAAATAATAGGGAAACGCAGCCGGGAGCAGAGCAAATTGGTGCGAGTGGGGCCAGAGACACTTCCTCGGGATCTATAAATCAAAATAGTGGAATAGAATCCTCAAATATTCCGCAAATTACAGGGCAAAGTGGGGATTACAGTTTGGATACGCTCCCCAGTGGGGTGTTAAGTGGGTCGAACCAGACTGGGGACTCACGCCCGATGACTGCATCTGAGCGTGCAAGAGTGCTCGATGAAAGACTTCGTAAGGGCTATGAAACTTTTGATGGCTTCATCCTGAGTGAAAGAGAGAAAGCGCAGAACGAGAGCAACGCCGCGGGAAGTGCACAACCTGGTGCAGATGGAGGGGGAGGCGGCGGAAGTGCGCAGTCTCAACCTCAGACCATGCAAGAAGTGGCGGGTGATCCTTCTGGTGTCACTGGTGCACCGCCGTCTTCTGCAGTGGGGCGTCAATCCGCGGAAACTTTCCCAGCCCCGGATGACATCCCAAGTGGAAGAGATGATGATGTAGTGGCTCGTCAATTGCGCGAAGCAGCAATGAGTGAGCCAGATCCGGAGTTGAGAGAGGCGCTCTGGGATGAATATCGAAACTATACTGGTATAAGCGGAGGTGCAGATCAATGATGTTATCGTTCAGGAATATATTTGCTTTTTTGGTCGTAGTCTCGATCTTAAATAGCTGTGCGACGCACACCGTCAAGACTACTTCTTACACACCGGTCATCCAGGATAGTCAGAACATTAGCGAGGATTTCTTGTTGGATGTTGGCGTGGCAATTTTTGATCCCGGTATAGACGAGCTCGACGACGATCAAGAACAAGTAACAAATCATCAGGTTCGTCTCGCTGAATCTCGATATGCACCTTATCTTTTGTCAGAAACACTCCAGCGGTCCGCAAACTGGGGGATCGTGCGCTTGATGCCTAACGCAAACAGCCCGATGGATGTCTTTATAAACGGTGTCATACTGGAGTCCAATGGTGAATTGATGGGCATGAGGGTTGAAGTGTCCGACTCGACCGGTCGTCACTGGTACACGAAAGAGTATGACCAAGCGATTAGTCAATTCAGCTATGATTCTTCTCAGCGACAGCAAAATGATCCATTTCAAATTCTTTATAATAATATCGCGAACGATTTATTAGCATGGCGTAAGGATAATCTCGAGGAAGCAGAGATAACTGAGATTCGCACAATTTCAGAAATGCTCTTTGCAAAAAGATTCTCTTCTGAGGTATTTGATGGTTATTTATCCCAAGATCGAAATGGGGTATACCAAATTACTTCATTGCCCGCGGATAATGACCCGTTATTGCAGCGTATTAGAGACATTCGCGAGCGTGACTTTATGTTCATAGATACCGTTCAAGATTACTACGCAACATACGTGCGTCAAATGCGCTTGCCCTATGATTCGTGGCGGGAGCAAAGCTACCACGAAACGATTGAATTGAGAGAGTTGGAGGCCTCTGCGAAGCGCAGATTCATTGCTGGTGCTGCGGCCGTCGTTGGGGGGCTTGCTGCGGCTACTCAGGGAAGTAATTATGGTACTCAGGTAGGTGGAGCATTTGGCGTTGGAGCTGGCGCCTATTTGATCAGAAGCGGCTTTGACAAGAGAGCGGAAGCTCGCATGCATATGGAAGCCTTAGAAGAACTTGGTCAATCTTTAGAGAGCGAAGTTGCGCCTCAGGTCATCAGCTTAGAAGATCGGACTATTACGCTGACAGGATCAGTAGAAGAGCAATATGAACAGTGGCGTGAAATATTGGCGGACCTTTACGCGGTCGAAGTAGGCCAACTGTAATCTAAAACCCTATTTTTCGACCGTAAAAGCAGCAGACTTAGATATGGCAAATATCGGCAAGGGGAAAGAGGTCGACGAATCGTTTAAATTTGATGTAACGAGCCAGGTGTCCTTTGATGGCGCGCCGGCTCCTGAGTCAAAAAACCCTCCTATCTGGGTTTGGTTTAGCGTCGCTGGGCTCCTCATAATCGCGTTATTGGTGATATTCGTATTACCAACAATCGTCAACAAGTATCAATTACCGCTTGAGCCTAGAATTAGCCCCCCCCAACTACAGCAAACTGGAGGTGTTGGTTCAGCCACCCCTGACATATCACCTTTTGAACAAGCTCAGCGGTCGAGGCAGCGGAAAGAGGCGCAAGATATTTTGGCAGAGGTCCTGAGGCTTCAATCTGACCTGGAGCAATTAAATGTGCAAGCTTGGGCTTCTGCCCCATTTGAGGCAGCCCTAGAGAGTGCCGGTTTTGGAGATGAATATTACAGAGAGCAAAACTTTCTAAACGCTGCCGAGTCTTATTCGGAGGGTTTCACTGAACTACAGGCGATTTTAGAGTCTTCGGGTGCAGTGTTCCAGGACTCTTTGAGGCAGGCCGAGGTTGCATTTGAACGCAAGGATGCAGCAACAGCGATCGAAAAGTTTACCCTTGCAGGATTATTAGAGCCAAGTAGTGAAGAGGCACAAATTGGATTGGAAAGATCTCTCGTACTCGACCAAGTGCTGTCCCTGTTAGGTCAAGCTGAAGAAATGGTGGAAGGCGGTGAGCTCGAGGAAGCCCAACGTGTCTATGAAGAAATTGTCTCTTTAGATAGTTTCAACGGGGAGGCCCAACAGGGCATTTTAGACGTCTCTCAATTAATTTTAGAAGCCGAATTCTCTCAGGTAATGTCAAAAGGATATGACCTGTTGCAATCTGGGGATCCGGAGCAAGCTATTTTACAGTTCGAAAACGCATCAGGTCTCGGGGTCAACGCGGACCAAGCTGTGGCCGCTATAAAACAGACAGAAAATGAAATCGCTAATTCAAAAATCGCAGCTATTCAGAATCTCATCTTGTCAGCTGAGGATATGGAGCAGTGGCACGACGCTGTCACGCATTATGATCGTGTATTAGAGATTGACTCAAATATTGTATTCGCCGTCGAGGGGAAGGATTACGCAAGCAAACGAGCACAGTTGAATGATTTACTCGAACAAGCGATTGCTGGTCCGGATCGCTTTTACGAGGAGGATGTTTTTCAACAGACTCTCGATATTTATTACACTGGGCGCGAAGTTGAAAAGGAAAGAGGAGGCCCTGTATTGCTTGGTCAGCTTGATCAATTAGCACAACTATTGGAAACCTCCCAAATTCCGATACAGATTCAGTTTACTTCAGATAATTTGACTGATGTTTCCATACTAAGAGTAACGAACCTTGGCCTCTTTGAACAAACCTCTATGGCCTTAAAGCCGGGCAGATATGTGGCCTTAGGGCGGCGTATCGGCTATCGAGAAACGCGAACTGAATTCGTGGTCGGATTTGGACAAACGCCTGAAAAGGTAAGCGTGCGATGCACTGAGCGTTTAGTCCCAACCAATAGGTGATGGCCTTGAAAAACTCAAAAAAATATAAAACCCTTTCTGAGACTATTGTCCCTATAGACTTCACTCCAAATGACGAGAAAGCGTCAGTACGCACATTTAAGTTCAAGGCCGCACACGCTATTTTGCTTTTTTTCGGGCTGACTTTTGGATTCTCCGGCTGGTTTGTTCTTACAGCAAAGTCCGTATTTATCGAGGTAAATCCTATTACGGCGCGGGTAGACATAACCGGGGGAATTAACCTTCGACTTGGACAAAGATACTTGATTCGGAGTGGCAGTTATTCACTGTCATTGGCGAATGAGGGATATCATAGTTTGAACACTGAGCTTAAAGTTGACGGTGAACAAGCCCAAACCCATTCCTTCGAAATGGAAAGATTGCCTGGAGTTGTCTCGATAGATGCTCAGGGGATAATTGGGGCGCGGGTGCAGGTTGACGATGTTGACGTTGGCAAGACCCCTATAGTTGATTTACCGATACAGTATGGCGAACATCGGTTACAAATTTCCTATGACAGGTACTTGGATTTTTCGACAGGCATCGATGTCGAAGGCAGAGAAGTCGAGCAGGATTTTTCGATTGAACTGGAGCCAGCCTGGGCCATAGTAGGGCTGTCTACCTCCCCACGGGGGGCTCAGGTAATGTTAGATGGCGAGGTCATTGGCATAACGCCAATCGACGCAGACCTTTTGGAGGGTAGACGCGAGATCTTATTAAAACTAGCAGGATATAAAGCCTGGCGTCAGGATCTAACTATAACTGCAGGTGAAGATTTTGTCGTACCGGAGGTAACGCTAGAACCTGCAGAGGGATTGGTTTTTATACGCAGTAATCCCTCTGAAGCTTCTCTTACTGTCGGGGGCGAATTTAAGGGTTTCACGCCGATGGAGTTAGCTTTAACACCAGGCCAGAACCATGAGTTAACTTTCTTTAAAAACGGATATCAATCTTCAAATTCGACTGTTCGATTAGAGCCTAATCAGGAAAAGTCAGTCACGATATCTCTGCAGCCAATTACGGCCGATGTCGATATCCAAGCTTACCCTGAGGATGCAGAGTTATATGTTGATGGCGAATATCGGGGCTCGGCAAATCAAACAGTTCAACTAATGGCAGCGAGTCAGCAAATTGAAATCCGCAGGGAAGGATATGTCCCTCATGTCACGGAATTCACTTCGCGACCGGGTATTGATCAGATCATAAATGTGACCTTAATATCACTTGAACAGGCGCGCCTAGAACAAATCAAACCAGTTGTTATGACAGCAGTAGGACAGGATCTTAAACTCTTCTATCCTGGCAGGTTTTCCATGGGTGCGTCGCGTCGAGAAGCTGGTAGGCGACCGAACGAAAACCTTAGAGACATACAGCTAGAACGACCATTCTATTTTGGGTTTAAAGAGGTCACGAATGCTGAATATAGGTCGTTCGATGGAGAGCATTCATCTGGGACTGTTTCAGGGGTAACATTAAATAATGAGAATCAGCCCGTAGTGCAGATCAGTTGGACAGGTGCAGCGCTTTTCTGTAATTGGCTAAGTCAACAAGAGGGGTTGCCACTTTTTTATCAAACTCTCGATGCAGAGGTAATCGGTTTTAATCCTGAAGCCACTGGTTATCGCCTTCCTTCTGAAGCAGAGTGGGCATGGGTTGCTCGAACGAATGGCAGTGGCAACATTCTGAAGTATCCTTGGGGTGATCAATTACCACCTCCTGGAAATGCTGGTAACTTTGCTGATATTACAGCTCAAAGCTATTTAGGCGAGATAATGTTTAATTATGATGATAAGTACTTTGCAACATCACCAGTAGGAGCGTTTGAACCTAATTTCTATGACATCTATGACTTAGCTGGTAACGTTGCGGAATGGGTTCATGATTTTTATGGAGCGGTAGGGTCAATCGGAATTGAAGTTGATCCATTGGGCCCAGAACTCGGACAGTTTCATACAATACGAGGGTCCAGCTGGTCTCATGGGGCTATCACAGAGATGCGTTTGTCCTTTAGAGATTTCGGTGAAGAACCGCGAGATGATGTTGGCTTTCGCATCGCTCGATATTTAGAATAGCTATAAGATGATGAACTTTCGGAAAGCGCAGGTCATGAAATTTTTTTTTACAGTAATTGTTTTCATATCGACCACACTCGTTCATGCTCAAGAAGCTGAATTATTAGAGGAAGAACAATCAACCGCAGCTGACTCCCAAGAAGGTGGCGCTGAAGAAATTGACGAAGTGGAAGGTGAGGAAATTATAATCTCCGATCCGAATTCCGAGGTACGCTTCATTCCCACAGAGCAAATTTCTCAAGACTTGGGCGTCTCCTTTCCAGTTGACATATAACCGATAAAATTAAAGGAACATTGGATGAAGCAAGGCTCTTTATATGAAGCACTATTTCAGATTGGGGCGCTGATATTTATAGTAATAGTGGTTCACGCAACATACGTGACTGTAATCCGCCCTAACGCCGATCTAATCCAGGAACAGCAGGAGCTCTTGCAGCAACAAGATGAGAACTTTGTTCCAGAAAGATCGGTTTTCATTATCTTGAGGGATTTCGAACAAGAAACCTGCATTATCTTAATGCTTTGGGCAATCGCCATCATTAGTATGAAAACTCAACACACTCTGAAAGAGCGCGTTTTACTTGATAGGACACTTGTCCAATTACAAGACGGAATCAGTATCTTACCGGAGGATTCAAGGAATTATTCAAGGCCCGTCCAAGCGTTGTCTGAGAAGGAACGAGAATTCTTGTTGCCGCGAGCATTGTTAGCTGGGCTTCATCGATTCCAGAGCACTGAAAACATCCAAGCAGTTTCTTCCATAGTAAAAGATACCTGCGAAACAGAAGCTGACAGAATGGAAACAGAGCTAACTATTGTTAGATATATCGCTTGGGCAATTCCGTCAATAGGTTTTCTGGGCACTGTTCGTGGAATCGGCACGGCTTTGGGTCAGGCTTATCAAGCCGTAAGTGGAGATATTGTTGGAGTCACACAAAGTTTGGGGGTAGCTTTCAACTCTACCTTTGTTGCTCTAGTGGTCAGTATATTTTTGATGTTTCTGTTGCATCAGCTGCAGCTACTTCAAGACCGTTTGGTTCTTGATTGTCAGAATTATTGCGATGAGAGATTAATACGGCACATGCAAGTCCCAGAAAAGGGCGAGTCAAACTGATTGGCTTAGAGAGATTAATATGTCCATGAAAGTCATAGAAATTAATGACTCCAATATAAAGGTGGGCGATGAGTCAGGGATTTTGTGTCAAAGTCCGGGGTTTGCACTAGTTACTGAAGACACGCTTGAAATCGGGGATTTTGCAGAAAATCATTCCCGCATGCAACCTACCAATAGCTTCAATAAATATTGGCATGAGCTTAATCTCGAGCCTATCTCTCATAGCCGGAAGCTAAGGCATCATGCTGACCTAGCTTACGCTCAGCTAGTGCATCTGACGGGAATGGCAGATATCAGTCAGGAAGTTATCCTTTCTGTGCCAAGTAATTTTTCTCAAGAGCAACTTGGTATCCTTTTAGGTTTGGCGCGGCAGACGGCTTTTAGTCCTGTCGGGATTGTCAATACAGCTTTAGTTGATTCAATTTCCGCGTTACGGAAAAGCCAAGTCTTGCACGCAGACCTGCAGTTACACCAAGTTGTTTTGACTTTATTAATTAGAGAAGAAAATGTTTTGAAAGTTGAAAAAGTAGTGCAGGTGCCAGGTGTAGGTAAGCAAAACTTTATGAACTTGATGATGCAAGTGGCGACTGACTTGTTTATCGGGCAATGTCGGTTCAACCCTCAACATGATGCTAATTCAGAGCAAGACTTGTATAACTTACTCCGCGCTTGGTTATCAAACCAAGGAGAAGAGGAGACAGTTCAATTAGAGCTAAAGAATAATAACTCGGTGCATCTGGCAAAGTTAACCCGGGCGCACTTGCTCGAGGTTCTCGGAAAATACTACAAGGAAATTAATAAGCAGATAAACACAATTGGTGCTGATTTCGAGGGCAAGCTGTTATTAACAGAAAATATTAGCGGTCTTCCAGGATTTATAGACAGTATTTCTAAAGCTCATGACCGTGCTGTACTTCGGGGCGATCAAGGAATTCAAGCCTGTCTCGAACACAGAAGCCTTATTGCTAACAATAAAGATGAAATAACTTTGATTAGTAAGTTCAAAACATCGGATTTGGGAATTAAAAATTCACCTAAGAAATCAGAAGAACTGCAAACTGAGGAGGCAACTCATGCACTATTTGCCAATGAAGCGATCGAGATCCGCCGCTTGGATATCAAGAATGTTTTAGAAGGACCAGATATAAATCGGTCCTCTCGCACCCTTAATTTTATCGTAGAGGACTTGCCGGAGGATGTGGGAATAATCGATAAGACAGATAAAGGAATTTATTTTCATTCTAAAACCAATAGCGCGATTTTGAATGGTCGAACTATTATTAAGGGCAAGCATCTGTTAAGACTCGGAGATCATATTAAATTCCCAAAAAGCGTTGATGAGATACGATTAATCAAGGTACGTGATGGCGAAAAATAGTAAGTCAAATAGAAGGAAAGTTAATCCTGTGAGCCTCGCATTTCTTGATGTGATGTTTTGTGGTTTCGGAGCTGTAATTCTTATTTTTCTTATTCTCGACCATGCCAGCACTGTTTCTCCCGAAGAGAGTAACCCGGAACTTGCCGCAGAAATTGATCTTTTGGAAGAGGAGGTGGAAGAGGGCAAAATCGGATTGGTAGAGATTCGAAACATTTTATCTGACGTTTCTTTAGAAGTCGTGACTGCTGAGGGTTTAGCGCGTCAGATCATGGAACAAATTGACTCATTTCTGCAAGAGTTGGCCGCGTTAGAAAATAATAGTATGGCAACAGAAGAGGATATTGCTCAGTTGCGTTCTGACGTAGAAGCACTTGAGGAAGAGTTGTTGCGCCTTCAAGCGAGTGCCTTTGAGCAGGAAGGGAACAGCGTCCGACAGTTTCTTGGCGATGGAAACCGGCAATACTTATCGGGGCTTTTTCTCGGTGGTCAGCGAATCTTGATTCTCTTAGACAGTTCTGCTTCCATGCTGGATAGCACGATAGTAAATATTATCCGTACCCGAAATATGGATGATGATCGCAAAAGAAGTTCTCTAAAGTGGCAACGTGTTGTCAATACAGTTGATTGGGTAAGCACACAGTTACCGATCACGAGTCAGTACCAAATTTGGAGCTTCAACACGGGTTATGCCTCAATAATTCCGGAAACCGAAGATACATGGTTAGAAGCCGCGGATAGAGACCAACTTAATGACGCTATCGAGAATGTGAAAAATATAGTACCCGAAAATGGTACAAATATGACTCAAATTTTCAGAGCCGTCGCTAACATGTCACCCCCGCCGGATAATATCTTCTTAATTACAGACGGATTGCCGACCCTTGGCGATAGGAACAATTCAGATTCGTTAGTGACGCCGTCTGAGCGGCTGGAACTGTTTGAAGAAGCAGTTGAAGAGCTGTCCCCAGGAACACCAATTAATGTAATACTAATGCCCTTGGAAGGCGACCCCAGTGCTGCCGCAGCTTATTGGCAGTTAGCTCAGTACACTAAAGGTTCGTTCTTAACTCCATCGCAAGATTGGCCCTAAGAGTAGAATTAGATTCATGCTTTTTCAAAATCGTACGTACAGAGACAATTATTTATATGGCTAAACGTAAAAACAGAGAGACCGACTCTTTTACGGTGGCTTTTTTAGATGTTGCCTCGTGTGGGTTTGGTGCAATGATCATTTTATTGATGATTACAAAGTCGTCAGCTCCGACAAACTTAGAAGCCGTCGATACCATTGTTCCAGAGGGCTCAGTTGCAGAGTTACAGGATCAGCTTTTTGAAATTCGCGGCGAAACTACCATTCTTAACAGAGAATTAAATGCGAAACAGGAACAGCTGTCAGCTAACAAAGAGCGGATAGCTCGTTTGCGCAGGGATCTTGATGATATCCAAGGTCAATTCAACACTAGCAAAGATCTCTCTGATGAAACTACAGATGAAATTGGACGTCTTGCATTGGCGAGGCAATCCTTGACCGAGGAGATGCAGCGCTTGCTAGCAAATTCTAGTGCACCTGAGAACAACGCGATTGGCGGTGTGCCTGTCGATAGTGAGTATATAATTTTCGTAATAGATACGTCTGGCAGTATGTTCCAGAATCCCAGCTGGGACAAAATGTTGGGTGTGATTGAGGATACTTTGGACGTTTATCCAGAGGTAAAAGGGATACAAGTCATGAATGATATGGGAGACTATATGTTCGACTCTTATAGAGGCGACTGGATTCCCGATACCCCTGGAAGAAGAAGTCAGATAATATCTACGCTAAGAAGCTGGAATCCATTCAGTAATAGCAGCCCCGTAGAGGGTGTTACCAGAGCTATCAACACTTTTTATGCTCCTGATAAAAAAATAAGCATCTATGTCCTTGGGGACGATTTCCAGCCAGGGGGCTCAATACGAGAAGTGCTTCAAACAATCGACAGGATTAATATTGAGGATGCGAATGGTGATAGACTTGTTAGAATTCATGGAATCGGCTTTCCAACCATATTTGCAGGCCCTAGAAGATTCCAGCAGAGTGTCTATAGATACTCTACCTTGATGCGGGAGATGACGATCAGAAATGGTGGTACATTCGTTGGTTTGAACGATTATCAGTAATTAAGCGTATTAGTAAATTGCCTGTTCTAGAAAGTTAAAATGAAAATCCAATTTAAAAAACAGATCCAAACTATGAAGCCATTAACGATTTCCCTTATTTCCTGCTTTCTCATTTCTTGCGGAGTGAGTAACCTAGTAATACAGGGAAGTTTCCCGACGCCAAATATCAACAAGATCCCCCTGTCCGTGGCCGTCTATTATGACGATGCCCTGAGAGCGTTTTCTTATATGGAATACAGCGAAACCGGGCGCGAGGAGATCAACATTGAAAGCGGTGAGTCGCACATTAGACTTTTTAACGCTGTACTGCCCGCAATGTTCGAGGAAGTGATTGAGGTCGAGGGATTTGACGATCCAAATGTCCAAGGTGTGGACGCAGTTTTTGCGCCGGTAATTGAAGAGTTTCAGCTCGCGCTTCCAGAGAAGACTAAGCTGGAGGTCTATGAAGTTTGGATCAAATATAATATGCGGATACTTAACCCGAGCGGGGTTTCGCTTGCAGATTGGGTGGTGACTTCATACGGCAAGACACCCACCGAAACATTTCTTTCTGTTGAAGACGGGATTAACGACGCAGCGATAGTCGCGCTGAGAGACCTAGCGTCAAGCTTTTCACTTAACTTTACCAGAGTACCAGAGGTGCAGGACTGGTTAAGTACTCTTTAAGAGGTTAATTTCCTCGGAGCGTGTATGATACTTTTCTCGAAAAATAAAGCAGCTATTTCCTATGTGCTAACTTGTTTCATCGCCTCATGTACCAGCACCACTGTAGACGAGTTTCGGCAGGGTGAGACTGGAATAGAAAGCGACGAGTCTGTCGTAATTTTGGGGCGCCGACAGGCAAGTGACTTTGAGACAAAATCTGACTTTGTAGAGTGCGTTGGGAAGGGAATGAGTCAAGGTGAAAACGCGATATCCGTAGTGCCTGAAAGAGAGTTTGTAGATGCAATGTTCCCCTGGTTTGAACCCCGAACAGCACCATTACGCGCAACCGATCTTGAACAATTACTAGCCGAAGATGTTGTCGCCCAGAAAATGAACGAATTTGGGATCAGGTATATGGTCTGGGTCGAGGGGTTTACAGAAACTACCGGAAGAACGGGTTCGATATCTTGCACTGTTGGCCCAGGCGGCGGGGGTTGCT
>Ga0209036_1001110_pt1 | contig 11541 bp, 9 predicted proteins | sample MarorgKNORR_S2LV_3_FD_188222 | JGI IMG/M metagenome (GOLD analysis project Ga0209036, IMG submission 188222) | Marine microbial communities from the Southern Atlantic Ocean, analyzing organic carbon cycling - DCM_A/KNORR_S2/LV (SPAdes) (version 2) | ecosystem: Environmental > Aquatic > Marine >... | reverse complement strand
GAGGATGAAGGAACTTATTTAATTAAACTTTTTGATAGTGAGAGAACATCTGAAATTCTAACTGAACTTGATGAAAATGTAAGGGAAAAAATTCTAAAAAGTTTATCTGTAAAAGAAATTGCTGGTGAAATAAAAGAACTTGATAGTGACGACGCTGTAGATATATTAAGTGAATTATCAGAGGAAAGACAAGATGAAGTAATTTCTCAAATTAAAGATAACACTCTTGCAGACGATTTGATAGAGCTTCTTTCATACGAAGAAGATTCTGCTGGTGGTCTTATGGCTAAAGAATTAGTTAAAGCAAACGAAAATTGGACTGTTTCAAAATGTTTGAAAGAAATAAAAAAGCAAGGAGAAAATGTTACCAGAGTACATTCAATTTATGTTGTAGACAAAAATGAAATATTGATTGGAAGACTCTCTCTGAAAGACTTGATTACTGCAAACTCCAAGAAATTAATAAAAAACATTTATATTCCAAAAGTTGATTCGGTTAATGTTAACGAAAAAGGAGAGGAAATTGTAAAAATAATGTCTAAATATGATTTAGAAGCAATTCCAGTTACTGATGAAAAAAAACAACTCCTTGGAAGAATTACAATCGATGATATTGTTGATTTTATTAAAGATGAAGCTGATGAAGATTACCTTATTGCTGCAGGTGTTCAAGGAGATGTAGAAGCTGATGACTCAATTTTTGAATTAACCAAGGCAAGACTTCCTTGGTTATTTTTGGGTTTGATTGGAGGCTTAGGAAGTGTTTTTATTTTGGAGGGATTTGAAGAATTTATGAATGATCCAAATTACAAAGCATTGTTTTTTTTCACCCCTTTAATTGCTGCTATGGCAGGAAATGTTGGTGTACAGTCATCTGCAATAATTGTCCAAGGTTTAGCAAATGATGTTGTTAAAGGTAGTTTAATAACAAGATTGTTAAAGGAATTAGGATTAAGCCTAATCAATGGAATTATTCTTGCACTACTTACCATTGTTTTTGGAACTTTCATCAACCAACCTTTGGACTTAAGTCTTGTGATTTCTTTTTCCATGCTCTGTGTCATTATTGTTGCAGCATTAATTGGTACTTCAGTTCCGATTATTTTAAATAAAAGAGGAATTGATCCTGCAATTGCCACTGGCCCGTTCATTACAACAAGTAATGATATTTTTGGGATTTTTTTATTTTTTTACATTGCGAAAATATTTTTACTTTAAATATGAAGGTTCTTCACTTGGATGAGACCCACCCCAAGCTTTATAGAGAATTAAAAAAAATTGGGATATCTAACCATTTTGATTTTAAGTCAAATAAAAATAAAATAGAAAATATAATATCAAGTTATACTGGCATTATTCTAAGAAGCAGAATAAAAATAGATAAAAGTATGATTGATAGAGCTGTTAACTTAAAATTTATTGCAAGAATGGGGTCAGGGTTGGAAAATATTGACACGTTTTATGCGAAAAAAAATAAAATTGAAATAATTTCATCACCTGAGGGAAATGCAAACGCTGTGGGTGAACATGCTTTAGGTATGTTGCTTTCTCTAATAAATAACATGTACTATTCTCAAAAAGAAATTTTTGATGGTTTATGGTTAAGGGAACCAAACAGAGGATTTGAATTAAAAAATAAGGTAATTGGTATTATTGGTTACGGGAATACTGGAAAAAGCCTAGCAAAAAAACTTTCTGGAATGGAAGTTAAAGTCTTATTTAACGATTTAAAACCTAATTTATCAAATAAATTTGCTAGACAAGTTTCTATTGAAACAATTCAAAATGAGTGTAATGTTATAAGTATACACACATCTTTTAATTTAAAATCAAATAGGCTGATAAATAAAAGCTTTATTGAAAAATGTAAAAAACCATTTTGGTTAGTGAACACATCAAGGGGACAATGTGTTGTTTTAAAAGACTTAGTAGATGCAATTAAAAAAGGAAAAATATTGGGTGCAGCATTGGATGTAATTGAACATGAAAAGAGTTCGTTTGAAAACCTAGTATCATCCAAAAAAATTAAGTCTGATCTTTTAGAACTCATTAGTTTAAAAAAAATTGTGCTTACTCCTCACATTGCCGGATGGACGTTTGAAAGTAAAATTCAAATGGCAAACATTATTTTAAAAAAAATTAAAAAATTTATAAAGTGAAAAATATAATAATAATTTGTACGGGTAACTCTTGTAGAAGCCAAATGGCTCATGGATATTTTTCATTTTTTTTAAAAAATATGGCAACAGTTTTTAGTGCTGGAATTGAAATACATGGACTTAATAAAAATGCGGTTAATTCAATGCAAAGAGATGGAATTGACATCTCCAATCACACATCAAATAAACTAGATGAGTACAATAGAACTAATTTTGACTTTATTATAACAGTTTGTGATCACGCCAATGAAAGCTGTCCATACATAATGTCAAAAAATTCGATACGTATACATAAAAACTTTATAGATCCCTCAAAAATTCAAAATTCAAATGGTATGGATTTGGATTTTGATAATTGTAGAGACGAAATAAAAGAGTTCGCTATGAATTTTACAAAAAAGTATTTTAAATCTTCTTGACTACCAACTTTAAAACCTCATTTGTCCTTTGTTCCAATATAAGATTATGATTGCGAAGAACTCTTTTTGAAGAATCTTTATCAAAATGTCTGATTGTAAACAAATCTACGTTTTCTATACATTTAACTTTAAATTTTGCTTTCAATTTTGAAATAAGATTATCTAACTGGGAATACTTGTCTTCAATACATAAATAAATACTTATCGCAGAGTTTTGAGTAAGATCAACTTTTATTTTATTATCATGTAATTCTTGAAAAATTTCACTTATATTTTCCTCAACAATAAAGGAAAAATCCAATGAAGACAGCTTTATTAGACTCAAGTTGTTCTTAACAATGAAGCAAGGCACCTTTGGGTTTATTTTAATCCCTCTTGTAATTTTGGTTCCATTTGAGTTTGGATCATAGAAAGATTTGACTAAAAGAGGAATCTCTTTTTTTTGTAGAGGTTGAAGTGTTTTAGGATGAATTACAGAGGCTCCATAAAATGCCAATTCTATTGCTTCAGAATATGAGATGTTTTCCAGTAAAACAGGATTTTTAAAAACTTTTGGATCACAATTAAGTACACCTGGAACATCCTTCCATATAGTTAAGGATTTTGCATTTAAACAAAAAGCTATAATTGCAGCTGAGTAATCTGAACCCTCCCTACCAAGGGTTGAAGTGAAATTATTGTTGTCACTACCAATAAATCCTTGAGTTATGTTTAATTGATTAATGTCAATATTTTTAGAAATTTTAATTTTTGTTTCTTTCCAATTAACATTTGCCCCCCTGAACTTTGAATCTGTTTTAATAATTTCTCTAGCATCAATCCAATTTATCGAAACTCCATTATTATTCAAAAATTCACAAATGATTTTTGATGAAATTAATTCTCCATTAGAAACCACTTGATCGTAAACAAAAGAGAAGTTTGGAGATTTATTTTTATCCAAAAACTCTTTAATATTTCTAAAAATCAATTTAATCTCTCTAAAAATATTATGATCGGTATTTTCAAAAAGATTTTCTAAAATTTGATGGTGATAGTCATAAACCACTTTTAATGAAAAATCCAAATTATTTTTATTATTAAAATAATTATCAACTACCTGTTCAAGATTGTTGGTTGTTTTACCCATAGCTGACACTACTAATAGGGTTTTTTCAATTTTTTTTATATTCAAAATTGAAAGAAGATTCTTCACACCATCCGAATCTTTAATTGAAGCTCCTCCAAATTTATATATTTTCATTATTATTTTTTAAAAATTTTTTAATTGCTGCTTCATTCATCTGTGTAACAAACCAATCATCATGTACTTTTGCACCGTTCGCTTCATAAAATTTAATTGCATCAGAATTCCAATTTAGAACCGCCCATTCTATTCTTTTAACACCGCGTAAACTAGAAACTTTTACAAAATTTGACAACAATGCTTTACCAATTCCTTTTCTTCTATAATTTCTTGAAACAATTAAGTCTTCAAGGTGCATGGTCGGGCCTTTCCAAGTAGAGTACCTTCTATATCCTAATGACATTCCAACTATTTTATCTCCATAAATCGCAACATGACATAAAAACATTGGATCAGATTTGAAACCGTGATTAATAAGGTCCTCCACAGAAATTTCAACTGCATCAGGCTCATTCTCAAATACTGCCAACTCTTTAATTAATGATAATACATCAACCATATCATCTTTCAGTGCAGGTCTAATTATAAAATTCATTTAATTTTTTTTATCAAAGTTAAACCAATGGATTTAAAATAAATATTATTGAATTTATATAACATTTTTATGGATATTTGTTAAAATGAATAGTATAGGTAATTTATCTAATCAATTACCTTTTTTTAAGTCTCTGAAAATTCAGAAACTATTCAACACTATTGCCAAATCTGAAAATTCCATCTCTGTTAATGGTCTTTACGGCTCATCAAAATCTTTTTTTGTAAATGAACTAAGCAGGTTGTTTAATGGTACAATTTTATGGATTCTGGATGATAAGGAGAGTGCTGCATACCATATTAATGATTTAGAAAACTTTCTCCAAAAATCACATTGTTTATTTTTTCCTGAGAGCTACAAAAGAATATTGGAATTTAAAAACTTTGATTCTCAAAATAAATTCATTAGAGCTGAATTAGTAAAGAGATTGACTAAAAAAAAGGTGCCTAAAATCATTGTTACTTATCCTGCAGCAATTTTTGAAAAAGTTTTAAATGAAAAAGAAATTAAAAACAAATCAATCAAAATTTGCAATGGAGAAAATATTAGTTTAGAAAAACTTAACGAAACTTTATTTGAGTTAGATTTTAATCGAGTTGAATTTGTCAGTAAGCCAGGTGATTTTTCAGTTAGGGGCGGAATAATTGATGTTTTTTCTTTTTCAAATGATTTCCCTTATAGAATAGAATTTTTTGGAGATCAAGTTGAAAGTTTAAGAACATTTAATTTGGAAAGTCAACTTTCAATTAATCAGCATGACGAAATTGAAATATTAGCAGATTTAGAAAATAAGGATTTGAGAGAAGGCAGAAAATCTCTGTTTAAAATGTTAAACAAAAACTCTATTGTTTTATTTGAGAATGTTGAGTATTTAGAAAATGAGTTTTTAAAATATTTTCAAAAGGCTAAGAAAACTTTCAAAGATAAAAGTGATGAAAGATTAGGAAATCTTTTTTATAAGGGAGATGAATTTAAGACCGATTTAAAAAATTTTAAAATTTTGGAATTTAGTGGCAATCACAAAAAACAAATCTTTTTCAAGACCAGTATGCAACCTTCTTTCAACAAAAAATTAGATTTACTTTTTGAAAATTTACAAGATTTTAATAAGGAAAATTATAGTATAAAAATTTACTGTAGTTCCGAAAAGCAAATTTCTAGGTTAAAACAGATTTTCGAGGACCTTCACAGCATGATTGAAGTAAGATTCATCTCTAAACCCATTTATAAAGGGTTTATCAATCACGAAGAAAAAGAGTTGTGTTACACTGATCATGAGATATTCGAACGATTCTACAAATTCAATTTAAAACAGGGGTTTACTTTTAAAAAAAGAATGAAATTGAATGAACTGAATCGGCTCGAAATTGGAGATTATGTTACACACATAGATCACGGTATCGGAGTTTTTGGTGGTCTAAAACAAATAGATAATCATGGAAAGTTACAAGAAGCAATTAAGCTGTCATATGGAGATCGTGATACACTTTATCTAAGTATTCATCTTTTACACAAAATCTGTAAATATAATGCGAAGGATGGTGCTAGACCAAAGATTTATAAACTGGGCTCTGGAGCATGGAATAAAATAAAACAAAAAACAAAAAAAAGATTAAAAGAGGTTGCCTTTAATTTAATTGAAGCATATGCAAAAAGGAAGCTAAAAAAAGGATTTCAATATGGTCGAGATTCTTCAATACAGCATGAACTAGAAGCTTCTTTCATATTTGAAGATACTCCAGATCAAATTAAATCAATACAAGAAGTAAAAAATGACATGGAAGGTGAAACGCCAATGGATAGACTTATTTGTGGAGATGTAGGTTTTGGTAAAACTGAAATTGCAATTAGAGCAGCGTTTAAAGCAATTGACAATGGAAAACAGGTGGCAGTTTTAGTGCCAACTACTGTTCTAGCTTTCCAGCATTATAAAACCTTTTCAAAAAGACTAAATGATTATCCAGTCACATTAGATTATGTAAACAGATTTAAATCAGCGAAAGAAAAAAAATTAATTCAATCTGATTTAAAGGATGGAAAAATTGATTTGTTAATTGGTACACATCAAATTGTAAATAATTCTATGATTTTTAAAAATTTGGGATTATTGATTGTTGATGAAGAACAAAAATTTGGTGTGAATGTTAAGGAAAAAATAAGATCAATGAAAGAAAGTATTGATGTTTTGACTCTTAGTGCTACCCCTATACCAAGAACATTGCAATACAGCCTCATTTCGGCAAGAGATCTCTCCATAATTAATACACCACCTCCGAACAGATTTCCAATAGAAAGTAATGTAATCTCTTTTGATGAGAAAGTAATTTCTAATGCAATTAATTTCGAAATTCAAAGAGGAGGACAAGTATTCTTTATTCACAACAGAATTGAGAATTTAAACGATATGTATGCCCTAATTTCCAGAATTGCTCCAAACGCAGAAATTTCAATAGCTCATGGAAAAGTTGAGGGTAAAAAACTAGAACAGACAATGTTAGATTTCATTGGTGGAAAATTTGATATTCTACTTTCAACAACTATTGTAGAAAATGGATTAGATGTTCCAAATGCAAATACAATTTTTATAAATGATGCTCAAAACTTTGGACTAAGTGATTTACATCAAATGAGAGGAAGAGTAGGTAGGAGTAACAAAAAAGCTTTCTGTTATTTCATAAGTCAACCATACGCTTCAATGACAAAAGAAGCAAGAAAAAGAATAGAAGCAATCGAGCAACATTCTGAACTGGGTTCAGGCTTTAATATAGCAATGAAGGATTTAGAAATAAGGGGAGCAGGTGATCTTTTGGGGGCTGATCAAAGTGGATTTATTAACGAAATTGGATTTGAAACCTATCAAAAAATTTTAAAGGAGGCAGTAGAGGATTTGAAATCAAAGGAATTTATCGATCTTTTTGGTGATTCTGGAGTTAAGAAAAATCAAGTATTAAATTTTCACTTGGACACTGACTTTGAAGTTTTATTCCCTGACTATTATGTAAATAATATTGAAGAAAGGTTTGAGCTTTATAAAAAATTAAATAACATAACAAATGAACTTCAATTACATGAATTTGAAAATAATTTAAAAGATCGATTTGGAAAATTACCAAAAGAATCGAATGACTTAATGAAAACTATTGAGCTAAAAATATTGGCATCAAATTTAAATTTTGAAAAAATAATACTAAAAAACAATAAGATGATATGTCAATTTATTTCAAATAAAGATGATAATTTCTATAAAAACGGAGATTTTGAAAAAATGTTGAAATTAATTATTGATAATAATTCGATGTGTGAAATTAAAGAGAAAAAAAATCAGTTTTCAGAAAAATTAATCGTTGTTTTTAAAGAGGTCAATACAATTGAACAAGCAATTGAGAATTTACAAGTTTTTTAAGTTTTTAATTACTTTAAAAGCCTTATCAACCTGTTGTTCATTTACCAAAATTGTAAATTCATTTGATGTAGAGATCACTTGGTTTATATTTATTCCTTCCCATGAAAGTCTTTGAAAAACAAAATAATATACACCTGGAATTGAAACATTTTCAACTGGGAGTTTTATTGAAATTGAAGATAGTTGTTCCTGTTTTGAGATAATATGTTCATTTGTAAAAATATTTTCCAAAGTTTGAGATAAATTTCCGGTGACAACTATATTACACTCATTCACTCCTCTCGAGGATGAGTAAAAATCATCTCTGTTGTCTAATTTAGAAAGAAATTTGGCTTGATTTGATAAAAGTGTTTCTGAAACCTTAAAATTATAGTCAACTAAGGACGATCTCACAGTTATATCACCTATCTCCCTTATTACCTTGACAATTTTATAGGTCGTTCTAAACTCCAATTCACTTGACAATCTTTTTAATGCCATTACAATCGCTCCATATCTAATTTCTTTCTTAAGTGAAGCTTCTATTTCTGGTTTAATATTCCTTGACAAGGATGTTAAATTAATAATACCTTGAGACAAAGCTGAAATTAAAAAAGGTTTAGTTCTAATATACTCTTCTACTGACGATGAAATTGTTTTCATGTTACAAATATAACACATAATTATATTTACAACATTCATAAGATTTTTTAAAGTCTCTTAATATTAGAAAGAAAGTATTAATTGTCTATTTTTATATTGGATTTTGAGTTCAAAAAAAAGACATACTGTCACAGCTGCACTTCCTTATGCCAATGGCCCAATACATATTGGTCATTTGGCAGGCGCCTACATTCCTGGGGATATTTACTCAAGGTATCTTAGGTTATTAGAAAGAGATATTATTTTTATTTGTGGAAGTGATGAACATGGTGCAGCAATTCCCATTAGAGCAAAAAAAGAAGGACTTTCTCCCAAAAAAATTATTGATAAATACCATAATGAAATCAAAAAATCTTTTCTAGATTTTGGGATTTCATTTGATAATTATTCTAGAACTTCTGCGAAAATTCATCACGAAACAGCTTCTCATTTTTTTAGTGATCTAAATAAAAAAAATATTTTCATTGAAAAAACAACAGATCAACTTTTTGACGAAAAAGAAATACAATTCTTAGCAGATAGATTCGTTATTGGCACATGTCCAAAATGTGGTCATGATGAAGCTTTTGGAGATCAATGTGAAAGCTGTGGATCAACCCTAAATGCCACAGACCTTATAAATCCAAAATCTATTTTGAGTGGGAACAAACCAATTCTAAAATCAACAAAACACTGGTTTCTACCTTTAAATAAATATGATTCTTTTTTGAAAAAATGGTTTATCATCGACAAAAAAGAGACATGGAAAAGTAATGTTTTTGGACAAGTGAAGTCTTGGATTGACGAAGGTCTGAAACCCAGAGCTATTACTAGGGACTTGGATTGGGGAATTCCTGTTCCACTCAAAGACGCTGAAGGAAAAGTATTATATGTTTGGTTTGATGCTCCAATTGGTTACATTTCTTCCACGATTGAATGGGCACAGAAAGAAAAAAAAGATTGGAAACCTTATTGGCAAGATCCAGATACTGAACTGGTACATTTTATTGGAAAGGATAATATCGTTTTTCATTGTATCATATTCCCATGCATTTTACATGCTTCTAAAAACTATATTCTACCAAAGAATGTTCCAGCAAATGAATTTCTTAACCTGGAAGGAAGAAAAATTTCAACATCAAAAAATTGGGCAATTTGGCTGAATGATTACATGGAAGACTTTCCTAATATGCAGGATTCTCTAAGATATGTTTTAACAACAAATGCTCCTGAAAACAAAGACAATGATTTTACATGGAAAGATTTTCAAGCAAAAAATAACAATGAGCTTGTAGCTATTCTGGGCAACTTTGTGAATAGAGTTGCAGTTTTAACTCAAAAATATTTTGACGGTATAACTCCTAAAATATCTTCATTTGAAACTACTGATCTAATTATTCTAAAAGAAATCTATTCCTATCCCAAAAAAATAGGGAATTCAATCGAAAATTTTAAATTCAGAGAAGCGGTTAATTTAATGATGGAATTAGCTAGAACAGGAAACAAATATTTAGCCGATTCTGAGCCTTGGAAATTAATAAAAACCAAAAAAAAAGAAAAGGTTAATCCGATTATAAACATTTCAATCCAGATCTGCAGTATACTGGCAATAGTTTCTGAACCTTTTATACCCTCATGCTCCAAAAAATTAAAAATCCAGTTTAATGTTAAAAACATCAATTGGAATGATTTTTCAGTTGAAAGACCCTTAATCCCAAAAAAGATTAATAAAAGTGATTTGATTTTTAGAAAAATTGAGGATGAAGAAATTGATTTTCAACTGAAAAAGCTCAATGAATCTGAAAAATAGAGTTGGTATTATAGGATGTGGTTGGCTAGGCCTTCCTTTGGCAAAATCATTAATTAAAAACAATTACATTGTATATGGTTCTACAACCAAAAAGGAAAAACTTGGACTGTTAGCTAATGAAAACATAAATCCATTTTTTTTATATATAGGAAAGGAAGGTGTTTTAGGTAATATAACGGAGTTTCTTGAAAACTTGGATGTATTAATTATTAATATCCCGCCTAAAAATAAAAACACAAATGAATACTCAATTAAAATCAGGCATCTTTCTATTGCAGTAAAAGAATCGAACTTAAAAAAAGTGCTTTTTATTAGTAGTACCGGAGTTTACGGAACTAATCAAGGTAAAATTGATTCCTACACTATTCCTAAACCTAGTAGCCAAAACGGTACTAATCTTTTGGAGGCTGAGAAAATAATAAATAATAATTTTTCGACAACCATTTTAAGATTGGGAGGGTTGATAGGACCTGAGAGAAACCCTACTAAAGTGTTGTCCTCAAAAAAGACTGTTTATAATCCAAATAGTCCTGTAAACCTTATACACCTAACAGATTGTATTGGAATAATCAAATGTATTATAAAAAAAAACAAATGGGGTAAAATATATTTGGGGGTGTCACCTTATCACCCCTCTAGAGAATCATATTATAACTCTCAATGCATCAAACTTGGTTTAAATAAAATTAATTTCGCTAAAAAATCGAATCAAACTTACAGGGAAATTACAGACAAGAAAATAGCTGAAGAACTTGGTTACGATTTTAAAAACCTTAATCTTGAATAATTAAACTTTCTTGCTCAAGTTCATTAGCTCGAAGATTAAGCATATTAACTAGGGCGTTGTGAGAAGAAATTAATTTTTTCAAATTGTTCTTATACTCAACAAGGTTATCACTGCTTAAATCAATAGAATTAATTTTTAGAATATTGGTTTTATAAACCCGAAACCTTCCAATAATTTGAGGAATATTTAAATCTTCAGGTGCATTTTCAAATTTAATTTTATCTAATTCTAAAGCAATCGACTCGACTACAAAAGGAAATGTTTCTGTATCATTATCTTTAATTTTCATGGTACTCTCAATGGAGCGGACCAATTCCCATGAATTGAAATTTTCAATAAAATTTTGATTTAATATTATAGGTTTTTCTACGGAATCCTTCATAAAAACATCCAACTGACTATAATCAAATGAATCATTAACCTGTTTGGATGATTTTATATTATTAGAACATGAAAAATTTAAAAGTGAAAATATTATTAATCCAACAAATAATTTTATGTATCTAACAAAAAACACAATAGTTACTTTGTTTTAAATGAGTAGACGATGGAGTAACTACTGTTTGTTCCGTCTGTGGTCTTCACTCTCCAGTAATATATAGTTGCTGCGTCTAATGCAAC
>Ga0209036_1001106_pt1 | contig 11582 bp, 12 predicted proteins | sample MarorgKNORR_S2LV_3_FD_188222 | JGI IMG/M metagenome (GOLD analysis project Ga0209036, IMG submission 188222) | Marine microbial communities from the Southern Atlantic Ocean, analyzing organic carbon cycling - DCM_A/KNORR_S2/LV (SPAdes) (version 2) | ecosystem: Environmental > Aquatic > Marine >... | reverse complement strand
AAGATGACCTTCAAGGCTCGTGATATAAATTTCGTCTAAATTTTTCCCGCCAAAAGCTAAGTTTGAAGGTCTCATGCAAGGAGTTCTCACAGACATTAATATTCTTCCATTTTCATCGAATACACATATCATTGGGCCAGGTCCTGATATCTCCCATCCACAAGTTGCAATAATGTTACCTTCGATGTCCAATGCCATTCCATCAATTCCTCTGTGAGGACCGAAGTCATGTAGCACTTGATGAGATATAAGATTTGAATTTTCATCCAATTCATATGACCTTAGCTGCCTTCTTTGATTGCCATTAAAGTCACTTTGGGCAACGTAAAGTCGACTATAATCTTTAGAGAAAATTAACCCATTTGGCGAGGAACAGTCATATGTCATTCTTTTTGCTTCGTATTCTCCATCTGATTTTTTTTCAGCTTTTACAACACATGAAAAACTTAAAGATGGCTTAGAGTCTACATTTCCAATTTGATCTGAAAACCAAATATTTTCATTGTTGTCTATAGCTAAATCATTTGGGGCGCTAAGTCTTTTTCCGTTTAATTTATCGACTACAATTTTTTTACCAGTTCCTTGATATTTAACAATCTTTCTACCCTTTTGTTCGCACCCAAAAAGTTCTCCTTTCGAATTAAAATTTAATCCGTTAGGGCCTTCAGTATGATTAAAAAAAATATCAGTTTGATTGGTTGACGGATCATACTTAAGCAACCTATTGGATCTGCCATCGGTAAAAATTAATCCCTTGCCGTCCCAGACGGGACCTTCGGTCAAATTGCCATTTGCTCTTTTTATCTCTTCAAATTTCCACATAAATTAATTAGCGTTTATATTATTAATGATAAATATATATTAATAGGGAGATCAAATGAAAGTTTTAGTTACAGGAGGGTCTGGAATAGTAGGTCATTACGTAATAAATGAACTAATAAAAAACAATCATGAAGTTGTTAATGCCGACAAGGTGAGATGGGGCACACTTTCTCATAGCGGAACGACCGTTACTGCTGGTGCAGACAAGGCACTTGAAATGAGAAAATCATGGGGCAAACTTCCAACTTTTTTTGAAGTAGATGTAACTAATTATGGTCAGGTAATTTCTTCTATGGAGGGTTGTGATGGAGTTATACATTTGGCTGCATGTCCAAGCGCCGAATACTATACGGAAGAATTCGTATTCAACACCAACACTTCTTCAATGTGGAACATATGCAGAGCTGCAGAACAGCTTGGAATTAAGAATGTACTTCTGGGTTCTTCATATAATGCTATTGGAGCAATGGGAACAGCAGCAAGATGGGGTAAAAAAGAGGTAAAGGATCCTGAATATTTCCCTATTGACCAACACCAAGGCACAAGATCAGAAGATCCTTATTCTGTTGCAAAATGGATAGGCGAACAGGTCGGCGATGCTTTCGCAAGAAGGAATCCCCAGATGTCAATTGGCAGCATGAGATTTAACGGGATGTGGGATGATGCAAAGTTCAAGGAGTTGAACAAAAATCCAATTGATGACGTGTGGGAAAGATGTCAGGGATTCTGGACCTATCTTCACATTAAGGATGCTGCAACGGCATGCAGAATGGCGGTTGAAAATCCAAAATGGAAAGGTCATGAAAAATTTTTTCTTAACGCAAATGACACCATGATAACTGTCGAAACCATGAAAGCAATAGAAATTGTTTACCCCAAAGTTGAAATAAGGAATTCAATAAAAGGATTTCAGGCACCCTTACTAACTAATCTAGCGAAAGAAAAATTTGGTTGGGAGCCAAAATATTCATGGCGTGATAATCATTTCAGTTAAATGACATTCTGAGACTGCTCGCCCAATCCTTCTATTCCTAGTCTCATATTGTCACCAGATTTTAGATATAGCGGCGGATTCATTCCACTTCCAACACCTGGAGGAGTTCCTGTAGATATAACGTCACCCGGCTGCAAGGACATAAATTGACTTAAATAACTTAATGTAAAAAATACCTTATGAATCATTGTATTTGTATTACCGTCTTGGACCTTTTTGCCATTCAATTCTAACCATAAATTTAAATTGTGAGGATCTTTTACTTCATCTCTAGTTACTAAATATGGTCCAATTGGCCCAAATGTGTCACAGCTTTTTCCTTTAACCCATTGACCACCCTTTTCGAGTTGAAATTCCCTTTCACTTAAATCATTTATAACGCAATAACCTGCTATGTAATTTTCAGCGTCCTGCTCAGAAACATATTTTGCTTCTTTGCCTATAACGACGCCCAGCTCAACTTCCCAGTCAGACTTCACAGAGTTTTTTGGTATTTCGACATTATCATTAGGACCACTTATTGCACTAGTAGCTTTCATAAACAGTATTGGTTCTTCAGGAGGATCCATGCCGACTTCTTTTGCATGATCAGAATAATTCAAACCTATGCACATAAACTTCCCAATATTCCCTACGCATGGTGCGTAATCAATATTATTTATCTCGGGGAGATTTGATAATTCAGACTTGTTTATTTGAGAAACAAAATTATCACTAATTGATTCTCCGTTCCAATCATTTACAATGCTTGAGGCATCTCTCGGATTTCCAGATTGATCCAAAATACCAGGTTTTATCAATCCATCTTTTCTAAATCTAAATAATTTCATATTCCCGCCTTTTTAATATATTTTATATTGCTTTAGAATACATATTTAAAATAAAAAATGGAAGGCAATTCGAACTAAATGAATAATATAAAAATAATAATGTCCAAAAGACCTAATGGTCTGCCAGATGAAACAAATTTTGAAATCGTAACTACTGAATCTAATTCATTAAATGACGGTGAAGTAAAACTAAAAGCATTGTGGTTATCACTTGACCCATACATGAGAGGGACTATGAACAGGATAGATGAGGGAGAGGTAATGATGGGCGAAATAATAGGAGAAGTTATTCAATCAAAATCAAAGATGTTTGAGATTGGAGACCTTGTTCTTTCAAAATCAGGGTGGCAGTCGTCGCCTATTGTTAAAGATACTGATTTAAAAAAAATCGATAAAAGGATTGACCCTCTAAGTCTTGCTGTCAGCAGCTTAGGTATGCCTGGGCTGACAGCTTATTTTGGATTATTTAGAATTGGAAAAATCCAAAAAGGAGAAACCGTTGTAGTTTCAGCAGCTAGCGGCGCAGTAGGTTCAGTAGTTGGCCAAATTGCAAAAGACTTAGGTTGCAAAGTAATAGGAATTGCAGGTTCAAATAAAAAAATAGAATACATTAAAAATGAATTAGGATTTGACTACGGCTTAAATTACAACGATTCATCATGGAGAAACGAACTAATTTCGATTGCTGAAAATAATGTGGATATATATTTTGATAATGTTGGCGGAATAATAACAGATAGTGTTATAGAGCAATTAAATGAAGGTGCAAGGGTGATAATATGCGGCCAAATATCTCAGTATAATAATAAAAATCCTGAAATGGGGCCAAGAAATTTATGGCAATTCTTAACTAAGAAATCTCGCCTGGAGGGATTTGTTGTTTATGAGTATGAAGATGAATTTAAGGAAGGCCTAGATTACCTTTTAAATCTAAAGAATAAAAATAAATTAATTTTTAAAGAAACAATTGTAGATGGCATAGAAAATGCGCCTAAAGCATTTTTAAAACTATTTTCTGGCGAAAATTTTGGTAAGCTGCTTATTAAAATTTAAACTTTATCTTTACTGTTTATTCTTGTAATTGATGCAAGCAAAATTGAAACTATGCAAATAGACATTAATACATAATATGTCGTTTTAAATCCTTCAAGAAAAGCGTTTGATTGACCTGCACTAAAAGATTCTTTTACAGATGAGAAATCTGAATTTAAACCAAAGTTTATGAATGACAATGTAATCAAACTTGAAGAAATTGCTATTGATACACCCATGCCAACAGTTCGAATTAAATTAAGCAAGGCAGCAACTGAACCATAAGTATTTTTTGGAACAATTGAAACTGTTTGGCTACTGTTTGGGGTTCCCCAAATACCCATCCCGAGACCATGCATCATTAACGTTGATACGATAATTAAAATTGATGTTTTTTCATTAAATAAGGAAAATAAAAAACTAGAAATTAATATAATTGCAAGTCCTAAAATTACGAATCTCTTTTCTCCATATTTATCCGAAAGTCTTCCACTGATACTTGCTGTAATTGACATTCCCAAAGCTCCTGGAAAAATTATTAAACCAGCTTTTTCAGGTGCAATCCCTTTAACAAGCTGAATGTAAAAAGGCATTAAAAATAAAGTAGAGCTTCCGGCCAAAAATCCTAACATCCTGGTTCCCATTGTAAGCATAAAATTTCTATTTTTTAAAAGAATCACATTTAGAATAGGTTGGTCTGCTTTAGATTCCACAATAATAAATAATATAAATAAAATAATGACAATTAAAATACTTAAAGAAATTACAATGTTAGACATATTTACAAGACCATAATTTATGGTGAATAGAAGAACAGAAAATGCTAAAGCTGATAAGATTGATCCAGAAAAATCAAACTTTCCCTTTTTATAGTTTTGATTCAAATCAACAATTGCCTTATCCAAAAATATATAACCCAAAATAAAAGCTGGGATACTTAAAAATGCCTGTGTAATAAAGATTGATTCCCATCCAAAACTTCCAACCAAAAGCCCTCCAAATATTGGGCCGGTAATTGCAGCTAATCCTACTGTAGTAGTATTTGCACCTAGCCCTTTACCCCTTTCCTTGTCTTTGAATATCATCATTACCATTGCCAAACCAGTGCTCATTCTCATAGCTGCACTAATAGCAACAATAATTCTGGAAATCAATAAAGAAAAAATCTCATTAGAAAATGAACAAAGAAGCGATCCTATAGCCGTAACTATCACTCCCAGTAAATATATTTTTTTTCTGCCCAATCTGTCAGAAATATTTCCCATTGGGAGAAGAACTGCAACAACCGTAATTGTTGATACAAGTGAAATCCATGCAGCTGAAGATAAATCTAATGAAAAGTCTTTGGAAATACTAGGTAGGGCTATTCCAATCATGCTGGCATCCATGACTGCTGTAAAAAGACCGAAAGCTATTGAAAAAAAAGATACCCACTTTTGTTTCTGGGTCATTCTAATTTCTCAGACAATAAAATACAGTCAGGAAGAAGGTCCTGGCAAAGAATTACTGTATTTCCTGAAACAACATATGACTGGTAAGAAACTCTATTATTAGTTGAAGTTATAATTCCACCACCCGCATTTGCATTAACCGCACGAGATACTGCATTCTCTGCGCTATCTTTACCGGCAGTTGATGATTGCATGTAGTCTTCATAAAACCTTATTTCAATATCTTTTCTCTTATAAAATCCATACCATATTTCAGTAGCATTAGGAGTAATAAAGTTACCTTCATCATCCTTAGCATCAGTTATAAATTCTTTTGATTTCTTCCATCCAGCCTCAACAAAATCATCCACATTAAACAACTTATCTTCATTATTAAAATGTGAATTTAAAAGCACATCTTCACTTTGCTCAATATTTATTTCTTCGCTGTTAGAACATGCCAATAAAAAAATTAAAATTATTATGTAAAATAGTTTCAAAATATCTTTCTGGTCATTTAATTTATTAAAGCATAAAAAATTATTTCAAAAACCACAATTATAAGTGTTAGTATTAGTAAAGGTACAAGTATGACAAATTTAAATTATAAAAATGAATTCGCAAAAACCGCTAATGAACATATGTATATTGGCATGTTCAATGAAACAACTATGGAAAATGAAGGCGGGCCACTTATCATTGAAAGTTCCAATGGAATTTATTTAAATTCATATGAAAATACTAAATATATTGATGGCATAAGCGGAATGTATTTTAGAAATGTTGGTCACGGTCGTGAAGAAATTGCTAAGGCTATTTATGACCAGCTCTCAAATGTAAGCATGAATGTTTATGCCGGAATTACACCCAAATCAGTTGAGTTAGCTAAAAAAATCTCATCTGTAGCACCAGGTGATTTAAGCAAAACATTTTTTTGCCAAGGAGGGTCGGAGGCAAACGAATCAAGTATCAAAATGGCTCAAGCATATCATGTGAGAAATGGAGATAGGGGCAGATATAAAATTATTTCAAGAGATGGAAGCTATCACGGCTCTACTTATTTGACAGAGTGGTTAGGTGGTCATCCCGGATTTCCAAGAACTGATTATCAGCCATCTCCTCAGCATCTAATACATGTTGAACAACCAAATTATTATAGAAGAAAGTATGACAAGGAAAGTATTAACGAGTTTACAGATAGGCTAATTCAGGACATTGAAGAAAAAATACTTTTTCACGGACCTGAGTCTATTTCATGTTTTATTGGTGAGCCTGTATCACAACCATTGGGCGGGGTTGTTCCTCCAAAAGATTATTGGCCAAGAGTAAAAGAAATCTGCACTAAATATGGAATTTTACTTATCTTTGATGAAGTTATAACTGGCTTTGGAAGACTAGGAGATTGGTTCGGGTCGAATATTGTTAACACTGTCCCAGACATATTAAGTTTTGCAAAAGGGATAACAAGTGGCTATTTTCCTCTTGGAGGATCAATATCTTCAAATAATATTTCAAGTGTATTTAATGGCGAACCATCAAATGCCTGGTCCCATATGTATACTTATTCAGCTCATCCGGGAGGAGCTGCAGCTGCAATGAAAAATTTGGAAATTCTTGAAAATGAAAATCTAATTCAGAATGCAAAAGAAAGAGGCGAACAACTTTTTGAAAGGCTTTCTGAAATAAAAGATAAAAGTAATATTATTGGAGATAATAGAGGTATAGGTCTTTTGCAAGGAATGGAAATTGTAAAAGATAAAAAAACAAAAGAAAGATTTGAGCCTTCTAAATACGTAAATATGATGTTAACGGAAAAATTAAAACAGAGAGGTATTTGGATTAGGGTACCTGCCTACATACTCCCTGTTGCACCCCCTTTAACTTCAACAAAAGATCAGGTTGACCAAATATGTGATGCAATAGATAGTTCTTTGACTGAACTGGAACAAGAAGTTATTTAGAAAAGATATTTATAACTTTTCTTTAAATAGTCATAACCTGAAATTATTCCTGTCGCTGTCCCTAAAGTTAAAATAATAATAGAAAATTCATAGAAATAATCTATATCTGTTAGAGGGGAAGAAGCTACAAGACATATTCCACTCATCTGCAAAAAAGTTTTAAATTTACCTAGGTATGACACTTCAACAATTTCTTGATTATTTGCTGCCATCCACTCTCTTAAAGACATTATTACAATTTCTCTAGAAATTATTAAAATGGATAATGAAAAAACTGCCAAAGAATCATAATTATAAATTAATGAAATTAACACCAAAAAAACAAGGAATTTATCTGCTATTGGATCAATAAATGCACCAAATCTTGACGGATTTTTTTGTTTTCGTGCTAATGTTCCATCAATAGCATCTGATAATGCACCTAAAATAAACAAAATAACAGCTATCAATAAAATTGTTTTTGAATCAAAACAAAGCAAGATCGCAACACTAATTGCGAATATAAATCTACTGAAAGTAACAACTGTAGCTATATTATTCATTTAACTTTGTAGGAAGGTCATCAAGGTGACCATGCTTATTCATTGCTTTCCACTCATCCATGAATATTTCATTCCATTTTTCAGTTAATGGGTTTTTTAATATTTCTTCGTACACTGGCCAAAAGATTATTATGCCATCTGCCCCATCCCTTAAAGCTGAACTTGCTACATCAGGGGTTCTAACTAAGGCAGCAGTAATTTTTGGCCTGTCTTCCCAATTTTTAAAAATATTGTAACAATCTTTAACCAATTTAGTAGGATCAAGACCTAAATCTTTAAATGGTTCACAAAACGGAAGAATGTGGTCAGCGCCTGCCTGCGCTGAAACAGCGGCCTGAGAAACTGAAAAAACAGTTGTGCAAAAAGTTTCAACACCTTCTTTTTTTAAAACACTAAATGCTTCTAGAGCAATTTGACTGCAAGGAATTTTTAAAATTATTTGATCTGACAATTCAGTAAACTTTTCTCCTACTTCTAATAATTCTTGTGTGGAGTTCCCATCTATTTCAATAGCTATCTTTTTATCAGTAATATTTAAATATTCTTTTGTTAAATTGGTTAATGACCCATATTTTTGAACCAATTCTTTTTGGACTACAGTATTTGTGACTATCCCTTTAATACCATTGTTCATATATTTTTGCAGGTCAGAAGGGTCACCTGCAAGCCAAATATCTGGGCCAACTCCTTGTTTCATAATATCCTCCTAATCCTCTGGTTTTTTCCAGCCTGTGCTTGATCCACACCTTAAACATCTTCTGACCGAATAAATATATTCATGCTCTTCTTTTTCATCTGCAACATAATCAAGTATAACTCTTAAAGCCTTTGACCTATCTGCTAATTTATATTTGTCTTTAAAATATTCAAGCATATCAATAGAATCTTGCTGAACATCAAATTCAACTTTTATTTTTTTTCCAGCCATTTTTGTATCTCCTATTTTTAATTTAACCAACCGTATATTTTTTTACAGCATCTTTGTTTAGATTGATACCTAACCCACTTTTAGTTGGCAATTGAATTAAACCATTTTTAAATTCAAATCCTTCATCAGCCAACTCTTTCCTTAAAGTTTCGTGACATAGCTGGGGAGGTAAATATTCAATATATTTACAAGATGGGGTATTAAATGCAAAATGTGCTGTTGCACTGATTGATATGGAAGTTTTCCAGCAATGAGGAACAATAATTCTTTCGTGTTTATCAACAATTTTGGAAACTTTTTTTGCTTCAGTCAAACCACCTACTCTTCCTATGTCAGGCTGAGCAACATCAATTTTTCCTTTAACAATTAAATCTTCAAATTCATAAGAAGTAGTTAACCATTCACCTGCTGCTATTTTCATAGGAGCTTCTTCATGCATTCTTGCATAATCATTTAGCCTGTCAGTCCAAACAGGGGTTTCGAGAAAATAAATATCGAATTCTGCCCAGTCTTTAACAGTCCTTAATGCATCTTCAGCTGTCTTCCATTTGTACTGAACATCAACCATTAATTTAATTTCTGGTCCCAATGCTTTTCTTACAGCTTCAAGCACCAGTGTGTGTTTGTCATCGTTTTCTCTCATTCCATTATGAGCATAAGGACCATTCATAGTTACTTCAGATTTCACAGCTTTAAATCCTAAATTTCTAGCTTTTTCAGCCCATTCAACAAGCGAATCACGATATTCTTCAAAGCTACTGCCTAGCGGCTGCAAGGAAGCATAAGGGGTTATATTTTCATGAACATTACCTCCAAGAAGTTGATATACAGGCTTATTTTCATATTTACCTTTTATATCCCACAAGGCCATATCTATTGCTCCAATAGCATTAACACCTGCCCCTCTTCTACCGGTCATAGCTGTTCCTATATAAAGCTCCTCCCACCTTTCTTCTACATTTAAAGGATCCTTCCCAATTAGAATATCTTTCATTGATTGATCCATGGTGTGAGTACCAGGAGAATCTATAAGCGCTTTAGCAACCCAGGGATTTGTGTCAGTTTCACCATAACCCACAATCCCTTCATCAGTATAAATTTCAACAAGAATTGTGTCTTGTGCAGATGATGTTAATGAAACGTCAGCATTGTCAGCAACAAGAACATATGTTTTGATTTCGGTAATCCTCATAAATTAATACTATAATAAAATCATGAAAATATTAATTCCGCCCAGCGAAGGAAAATCTAAAGAGAATACTAGCAATATTGCTTTTGGAGAGACTGAATTCTTATATAAAAATGAAATTAAAAAAGTTTTAGAAAAATTATCTGAATGCGAAAATAATGCTTTAACAAATATTTATGGGTCTTCACATGAAAAATCAGTTATTCAACATAAGGAAAATTTAGAATTATTTAACAATAAATGCTCATTGGCCATCGAAAGATATTCTGGAGTTGTTTACAGTTATTTTGATTACAAATCCTTAAACGATTCATCAAAAGTTTTTTCAAATAATAATATTTTAATAACTAGCGGAATGCTTGGTTTAGTTAAACTAAATGACTTAATTCCAAATTATAAGCTCAAAATGAATGTTCTTAAATTAACTTCATTTTGGAATCCAATTTTTACAAAGTCGTTAAAAAATGAAGATTTTATTTTAGACTTATTGCCTGAAGTTCATAGAAAATCCTATTCATCAGACAGATCAATAAAAATTGATTTTAAATTTCTTAAAGATAACAAGTCAGTTTCAGCTGGACATAATGGCAAAGCAATAAAAGGAAAATTTTTAAGATTTATCGCAGAGAATAACTTAGAAAGGTTAGAAGAAATACTTAAATTTGATGAAGATGGGTTTATCTGGAATAAAAATGCATTTGTTAAGAAAATTTAAATAAAATCCCAAAACTATATTTCATTGATAAAATTATACTAATGTTTAAAATTAACTATATTTTTATATGTACATTTTTGTTAATGTCATGTTCAACTCAAATTGTTGCAAACGATAATATTTACAAATTGGATAACCAAGAAATTTATTATAAGAATTACGGAGAATCAAATAATCCAGAAATTTTGCTTGTTCATGGCTTAATGGGTAGCTCAACTTCATTTGATGAAATCGTAGCTTACCTGGAAAAAGATTTTTATTTAACAGTGATTGATTTACCTGGGCATGGCAAATCAAATTTAAAAATAGATTTTAATATCCAAGAATTAACTCTCACTCTTAATTCTTTTATAGAAAGCAATTTTGAAAATGCAACAAATTTAGTGGGCTATTCGCTAGGCGGAACAATAACAAATAATTTGTTATCGGTTAAAAGCAACAAAATTAATAAAGTAATTTTAATAGATCCATGGTTTAGCAATAACACCACAATAGATTCAGCAGCATTTAAATTATTAGGCTTCATTGAAAAAAGAGAAAAAAATAGCTGGCTAGACATAGATGATGCACAAAATTATGCAATAGGTATGAACCCTAATCTTAATTTAAATCAAAATAAATCTATTGGTAAAAATAGGTTTGAATACGATATCAAAGTATGGGATTCTTCAATCCAAAAAGGCACATTGATTAAAAATGAGCAGCACAAATTTGATAATCCAGCACTTTTAATAAAGCCTGAATCTAGCTTGGTTCGAGAATCTCAAATCAGGAAACTTGAAAAAAACTTTTCTATTTTTTCTGTAGATGAAATCGACGATTCTACCCATATGATAATTTTTGAAAAACCATTTGAAATATCTGAAAAAATTGTACAATTTATCAAATGAAAAAATATAAGTTTTTAATTTTAATTATTTTCATATTCATTTCATGTAGCAACGAAGTTGAACAGGTTAGCGTATCGAATTTAACTAGCACTCCTACACCTATGCCAACTAGCACTCCTACACCTATGCCAACTATCACTCCTACACCTATGCCAACTAGCACTCCTACACCTATGCCAACTAGCACTCCTACACCTATGCCAACTAGCACTCCTACACCTATGGCAACTAGCACGCCAATTCCAAAAA
>Ga0209036_1001103_pt1 | contig 11606 bp, 15 predicted proteins | sample MarorgKNORR_S2LV_3_FD_188222 | JGI IMG/M metagenome (GOLD analysis project Ga0209036, IMG submission 188222) | Marine microbial communities from the Southern Atlantic Ocean, analyzing organic carbon cycling - DCM_A/KNORR_S2/LV (SPAdes) (version 2) | ecosystem: Environmental > Aquatic > Marine >... | reverse complement strand
CAGTAATATTTTAGTGTTAAGAGTTCCAATCATTTTAAGGATTGTGTCTCTTGCATCTAAAACTTGTTTGTAAGATTTGTTATGAACTGTATTCTTGAGTTCTTTGTCACCCATGTTTGCAATCTTTTGATAAGATTTTAAGACACTCTGCATGTCTTTAGAAACCTTTTTCATTGCATCGACTTCTTGTCTTTTGACTTCATCCAACATACTGTCATCTGGATGTACAACATGTGCAAGGTCTTTATCGTGGTTTAGACCACCTTTCTTTTTCTTTACTATAAATGCATTTACTCTTGCATGTCCCCATTGCTGTGGAGTAGTTCCTGGCCTGTGACCTGTCTTCCATGCAGCCATACCACGATTATAAACTTTTCTTAATGTACCTACTGAGATACCAGATTTTTTTGCTTTATCAGCTAATGCACCTTCATCTAAATCTTTATTTTCATCTAGATATTCTGCAATACCATCAATTTCTTCTTCACGAACATCTTCGATGAGAGAGTCTATTAATTCCTCATTCAAGACATCTTCATCAACCTTTGCGTACATTGACCTGTAAGCATCAGCTATAGATGCAGTTGTTTTAACATCTCTCATATAATTTGACATTTATTTTCCAGATTTTTTATTAGTGTATATCAATGATTTTTCTTTGACATATCCGAGTCTTCGAAGTGTTTCTTTAAATGATTTACTTCTTGCATCGTATTTTCCTTCGGATGCATCTTCTTTTTTGTCAATTGCTTTAGAAATTGCTTTTCTTTTCTTATGTAAGAACTTATCAGATGAATCAACATCTCCATCGTTATCGATGTCTTTGTCTTTTCTGTTTTTAAACTTCTTTTTAACAGCTTTAGGTTGAACTGCGTCTAACCCTTCACCATCATCTGATTTATCATTTTTATTTGTTTCGTCAACTGTTTCTTCACCAACTGTACAAGGATACTCTTTACCAGCAAACATAAATGATTTTTTACCATCTTTTTTTGCTTGACGAGCAGCCATAACAAATTGTTTTTTGTCATCATTTACTGCTTTTCTGAGTTCTTGTAGTTCTTTTGTAAATGCTTCTGCAACTTCTGGTTTATCCTGTAAAGGATAATTATGTAATGCAGCCTGTTTCTCTACACGAGAAAGTGGTGCTTTGCCTGAGTTAAGGACTTCTGAAACCGCGTCAGCAACCGAATGCGTTACTTTATCAGTCCCACTTTTGAATTTCATTCTATCTTGTATATCTGACATTGTGGTCTCCTGTTATATTCTTCCTATAGTATTTATATATATCACTTCTTCGACTGTGAATCTCTGAACTTTTTAAGTCTTTCTATTTCACCTTTTTTAACTTTAGGAAATAGTTTTTTACTTAATTTTGCAATTGCACTTTTTTTACCATCTAGTTTTTTACCGATTGCAATCCTAGCACCCATTGAAAGTTCACTTGCAGCCTTTCCACCAGACATTTTTTTAAATAATAATGCTCTTGCAGTCTTCATTGCTTTAGTTTTCAATTGGTCATTAGTCTTCATTCTTTTCTTTTTACGAGCTTTAGTCCTTGCAATTTTCTGTGCAAGTCGTCTCATTCTCATACCAATTGCTCTTCTTTGTTGCATGTTAAGTACTTCAAGTTGTAGTTGTCTAGTTAATTCACTAGTAAACTTACCTTCTGCAACCTTATGTTGTTTCTTAGCCATATTCATTGCTGTACCATGCATTACTTCCGATGCTTTATCTCCATACTCTTTTTCAAAGTATTCTTTCTTTTTCTTTAAATCTTTATAAATCTTTTCTTTTGTAGCCATAACTGCATCTGAAGCTTCGTTTGCATCGTTGTTTGGATTTGTATCTCTATTTTTAATTCTAGTCAATCTTCTTCTATCTGAATCCATTTCTCTGTCATGTTTAGTTTTTAGTTGTTCTTTTTCTCTACTTTGTTTATCTTTTAGATTGTCTGTAGTATCATCCTCATTAAATAATCTTTTGTCCATATCTACTGGATGTTCATAAGAGGCTGCAAGTGCAACATTTTTCATAGGTTTCATGGTCAATGCAGATTTCCATGCAGCTGCCATTTTATTAGTAGGGAATGATTTAACAAAAGCTTTTAGTCTGGGGAAGATTTTAGTTGAATTTTTATCTAAATCTTTTGTATCTCCATCGTTGTCTATGATGAAGAAATTTGCTCTACCGAATGCATTTTGTAATTTACCCATGTTTGCACGAACTACTTTATGATTATCTTGTACAATATTATCTGGGATACTTCTTTCTCTTGTTCTATTTCTATCTAATGCAGTTTCCAAAGAAGTATTTACGAATACCATTGCACATTCGTAGCCAAGTTGTTCTAATAGAATTTTTTGTTTTATAATTTTTTTGATGTCTCTTGCAGTAGAATCAATAACCAGACCTAATCGACCTTTAACATACATTTCTTGTCTTTTACCAGTAATTGCTTTTGCATGAACTCTCACTGCATCTCTTTTTTCTTCTTCATCCTCTGGCATTTTAAGTGAAAGACCTGCTTTCTTTAGACCCATTTCAAAAGAAGTATCTGAGTTTACTGGTCGTAAACCCATAGTTCCAAATCCAAGTTTTTTAGCTGCAAGGGATTTACCACTGCCAGGCCCACCTGCCATAAAGACAGCTTTAAATACGCCTGGGTCGTTAATTCCTTCGTTAAGCGATTCGTATGTATTTTCCAATATCATCTGTTATGTACTCTGGTATATGATGGAACTCTTCTTTGAGTGCCATTCCTTTTCTTACTGCTTTATACAGTTGTTTTCCTTGTCTAAAAGTTCTTGGTAATGATTTAACAAATGTTTTCTCATCACCATCGAAAGCCATTGCTCTCATCTTAGATGCAGACATACCAGATATGTCATCTGCATCTGGGTCTCTTTCTCCAGCAGACACTACTTGAATGCTACTAAAGTTGTAGAAACCATGTCTTCCTTTCACATTGTTGTACTTTGTGAGAAGACTTTCGAACTCTCTTATCCTGTCTGAACCAGCAACCATCTTGATATCTCTATATCCTTGATTGTATAAGTCAACAACTACATCAAATACTGTTCTAGAATTAGATGTAGAAACTGTTACTTTTGCTGTTCTAAACAAGAGTTTCATAAACTTTGTTTTGGTTCTATAATCTAGTGGATTCTTCTTTGGGTCTTGACTATGACTTGTATAAATGAATCCATCATCCGAACCAGCAACCTGTTTTACTTTCATTGCAAGTTTAAGGTGTCCTGCTGTAGGTGGATTAAACCTACCAAATGCAAAGACTCCTGTTTTAGAATTTACTTCTACAATGTCTTTAAAACTTTTCATGTAAGTATTTATGTTTTTAAAAACTTTGATTGATTCTTTTTTAAGGCATCTAAGTCTATTTGTACATACTCTCTACATGCATCCCAAAACTCTTTTAAATCCTCATCTTCTTGTAATTCAGATATTACTCGTTGTCTAATTTCTGGTGTAACATTTATATGAGTATGTGCATACATATTTTGATGTTGTCCTTCTTGATATTTTACTCTGACTTCATCTTTAATAAAATCTAAATTTATTAATGTATCAATTGCACCAGCTGTTTCTTTCATAGATTTTTCTGTAGGATGAAGATAACCTAATCCACTTTCTTGATACTCTATCTCATGTTTGTAATGTATTAAATTATCATATGAATCATACATTGATTTACCTTCCCATAATGGTCTTGCAAGTATAAAAGTATGATTCATCTGCTGTCCATCTAAACCACCAACCATTAGTCTGTCTGGTTGACAAAAATATAACATTCTTTTTGCAGAATTATAGTAGTTTTCCCAGTCTTTTTGGTTATGAACTTCTCTGTCATATATCCATGGACATGACATACCATTATCCATTTCAGTTATAAGTCCAGATATAAATCTTTCCCAAGGGTCACGAACTAGTAGATATGATGTCCAATCCTTAAAAAAATCTAATTCTTGTAGTGGTGGTGTCATTTCAGAATCACGACCTTCTTGATAGGATAAAGGAGATACTTTCATACCATTATCCCATGCACATTTATCACCTACCCATTCATATGCTTCTGGTGTTCCTCTTTTAAGAAGTTTTGCATTTTTAGTAAGAGGATTAAAACTACCATCTTCTGCTACTTGCCAGTGATTTGGCATGGTATCTTCACTGTAACCATGCAATATCAGTCTTTTATTTGGTTGCCACATACTTGTAACAAATTCTAAGTATTCTTCATCTGTTAACCAAGTTTTTGGGTTACGATTTTGGTCTTCAATCCATATCCAATCGTCATCAAACATTTCATTTTGTGAGTTAAGATAAAAACGAATTGATGAATGTCCTACTTTACGAGGACATGTAAGTATTACTTTTCTTTTTTTAGATATGAATGTAGGATGGTTTCTTTCCCAACATGTTTCACCATCAAAGTGTGGATTGATTGGAAAGGTCTGGTTTCCGATAGTTATTCTGAGGTCATCCCCATGTGCATCATAACTATCGCAAAAATTTGCAAAGGCCTTTAACGAATCTGACATAATATAGCTCCATAATTTATTTGTCCCAGTCTTTTTGTACTGTAAAGTTATTTAGTGAGAATTCCATGCGGTCTACTAACTTCACTGCACCACCTAGGTTATTATCAATTGCAACAAATCCCTCTGGTGCAACGACATCAAAACCATTACCTTTCTTGACAAACATTGCAGTCATTTGTTGTGCTTTGTTTACTTTAGTAAGTATCTTTATCTTTGCATAGTTTATCAATGCTTGAAACTCCACTAAAGTTTTTAGTAATAGTAAATTTTTTCTAACTTCTGTTAGAAGGATGTTCTTGTTTTTCTCTTTTGTTTTTATTGCATTAGGATTTTTTAATTTTCCTATCTGGACATTAACTTTATCTTCTATGAATTTTAGATACCCATCTGCATGGTTCTTGTAGTTTAATCGTAGGAAGTCTGAACCTTCTCTTACTTTACTGTTATGATAAGTTTTATAAGTTAATCCAGCATCAATTTTGTTTTGCATATCTAAAAACTTTTTGAGTTGTGGTGCTTTTATCTTTTGAAAAACTTTACCTGTTCTGGACATTAATCTGGTTATTTCTGCACTATCTTTTTGGTTAAAGGTTGCAGTTCCAGATACATCATTGTATTCTGCATCATCCATCCAGACTTTAGAGGTTTTCTTGAGACCCTTTATGTTTGCACCAAAGGTTGCTTTTAAGTTCATTAATGAATCACCTGTGTATGTTGTATGGAATACAATACCAACATCAGCAGTTCTCATTGTAGATGCAAGTTTAGATGTAGATGGTACTGCATACATGATAGTATTAGGTTGAAAAGTTTCATAGGTTTCCCCATTTATCTTTTCTTTTTTTAGGTCACCTTTAGTAAACATCAAGTCACCTTGCAGTATATCTTTGATACCGAGATTTTTTAGATTGTTATAACATGCTTTGAACTTATCTGCAAGTTGTCCATCTAAATCTGCATCAATCTCTGCAATTGATGTATAGAACTTTGGTGTTTTATTAAATAAACTTTTCTTTGCAACAAAAAACTTACCTGTCTCTGGGTCATTGCCACAAAAGATTGCTGGAGCTCCATCCCATTTTACAGTGACATTGACACTTCTTTTACTTCCAGATACTAACATATCACGAAGTGACCTTATAAAGTTTATAGATGCACGACCACCATCAATACCATTATTGAATATTTCGTCTTCTATATGTTCTAAATGTACATTTGGACTTGGCATTATACTTTTATAGGGTATTTACCCCCACCTTCTAATTTTATGCTTTTAATATCTAAACCAAAGAAATTAAGAACTGCATCGATTAATTTCCTACCTTGTTTTTTAATCCAATCGAATGCAGCTTTCATTCTTTTCATAATACCATCAAGAATTCTTTTTGCTTGATTCTTAATAGAAGTTGCAACATTCTTTGCCTTAGATACTAATTTATTAAACATTTGAAACTCATCTAATTGTTCTACTTTACCTTCATGTAAAACTTGCATTCCTATTCTCTCTTTTGCACATTCTTCTTTTATAATTTCTGCAAATGTAGGTTGATATGAATTAGTTTGTAATTGTTTAGTACTTAATTTCTTACTTCTTAATGAAAGATAAGGTGGTGAACCAGATGAACTTTTAAATGATACATAAAAGTTATTACCTTTTGCAAGTACTTTACCTGCTTGACTAGGTGATTTTAATTCTAAAATATCTGTAATTGTTCCTGTTTCCTTAAAGGTCACTACTTGGTTTGCAACACCTTGAGAACCTTTACCAAATTTGTTTTCACCAGTTGCAGCTTCCCAACAAAAAAACTCTTTCATCAAAGCTTCTGAATTGAATAAGTTTTCCATTTCAGTTGTTAGTTCTTTTGCATACAATTGACCTTGGTCTAATTCTGCAATTTTCTTTTTATCTGCTGGTGATAAATTTGATTTCTTTGCTAACTTTTCTAACTTACCTATAGTATCTTTGGTGGATAGTTTAATCATTTTCTTTTCTAAATTATCAATTAATGATTCTACTTTTCTTTTACCTTTTGGGTCGATAGAATACATTCTCATTGCAGCTTCTACTGTAGATATTGATTCAAACTTACCAGCAGATAGTAGTTGTGAACCACCTGCTTTCTTTAGTGATATTTTTTGTTTTTGATATATTAAATCTGTCTTTGGTGTTTTGTTTGTTCCTTTCCATTCTTTAGATATAGGTAAAGTGGATGCACCAAGTTGTCTGAGTTCTTTTACTTTAAGTCTATTAATAAAATCTTGGCCAAGTTTCATTCCTTGTTTTTCCCAATCACCCCAGAACTTTTCTGCTCTGTCCCACTCATCACCTTGATTCCATTTCTTACCTTGTAGTTTGTTTACTGCAACTGCAATAATAGATTCCCAGTCTTCACCTTTAGGATTTGCACCAGTGGTTGTAGAAAACCCATTTGCAATCTTATCTACTTTAGAATGTATAACACCAAATGCATCTTTATGTAAGTTTTTCCATGTTGAGTCTAGTTCTGAATTGTCATCTGCACCACTAATTAATTTCTTAAGACGAAGAAATGCATCATTGTTTTTTATCTTTAAGGTGTTTCCTTCGACATCAACTAACTCACCTTTACTTCCCTTTTTTATAAAGTCGTCCTTGTTATTTCTTTTAAATAAATCTTCACCACTTGGTTTCATACCACCCTCATGTAGTAGTTCTAGTCCATCAAAAGGTAGTTTAGACTCTTTTATACCAGACTTGTCTTTATAATGACTATAGAATGCACTAGCAAGTTGATGACCGAACTCTGTATCTGTTGGATAATGAACCCCACCAATCTGTCTAGAATGACCTATATCGTCTCCTATTCTTTTGATATTACCTTTGTGTTCAAATGGTACTCTATCTGCAAGATATAAACTAACAAATCGACCTTCTGTTGCATGTCCAGATGGATATGAAGGGGTTTCTGCTGTTTTTAGTGGATAAACATTAAAGTTTGATTGACGAAAAAATGTAAGTATTTTTGATAGTTTTTGTGGTCTTGGTCTATTGTAATGTACTTTAAGTTGTAAAACAATAGGTGCAAGCTGGTCTTTTAGTTTTATAACATCTTCCAAATCTTTCATTGGTAAGTTATGTTCTTTGTAATAATTCTTGAATGGTTTCATTAACTTTTGGTCAACTAATTCCATAAATTCTTTTGCATTATCACGATAAACTTCGTAAGATTGTAGTGTTTTGAGTTCTCTTTTAGTAGCTTCAGATGAATTTTTATAAGGATGATATTCTGTCCAGTTTGAAACTGGGAAGTCTTTAAACACACCCCTGTCAGCTTCTAGTTGTTTTTTTCTTTTGGATGACATAGGCATATCATGACCCAAACTATCAACTGGTGAATTATCTTCTTTTAAATGGTCTAAAAATGTTTGCATAATACTATTTATGCAAATAAAAAAGGGAACATTGCAATGTTCCCTTAGTGGCAATTTACTCTGTTAGTTATATGTGAATGTTTTCCTAACTTTATCCGAGCGGAAGGACGCCAATCGACTCTGCTTATTTCCCTACGATTTCACTGGATTATTTTTTTAACCTATGTTGTTTTAAAAGATTTTCGTATTCTTCAATTTGGTTTTGAAGTTTAGTTTGTTTGTCTTCGTTCACTTTTAGTTTTCTAAGATGTATGAGTTCCTTCTTCAAAGTTACTTTCCTTTGAAGAATATCAACTGTGGCATTTCCTGTTAAAGTGCCTGATTTATTCCCATTATCATTAGACATACTGTAATTCCCATTATAAAGAGTATTGAACTCAATATTCTATTTCTCCTCACTCTTTTCCTATATTGTAACCATGGTAAAAAGTCTTCACCAATCTTTGGTACATAATCTTTCTCAACTGAGTTAGGAAAGATATCCTTAAAGTATTTATGCATTTTTAACCTCTGAATCTATTAATTTTAATGGACTTCTAAGTTTTTTTAACTCTGCAATTGTTTCTCTTGCACTAGTATGTAGGATACCAATTCCACCTTCTGACTCCCATGCATCAATGTTTTCTTGTCTATCGTCAATCAAAACATTACCTTTTTGTGCAAAAACCTTCTTTTGACTACCACTATAAGTGCATGTTACAACAACAAAAGGGTCAATATACTCTTTTATCCACTCGTTTTTATCCCAAACTACAAGCTGTCTGTTAACTACACCAGCTGCAGTAAGGATTTCCCATGGTAATCCAGTATGTTTTACATACCCAATTAGTTCATGATAATCTACCATAGGTGGTAATTTTCTAAAACATCTTTTATCAGTTAATTCTTGTTTTCTTTCGTCATATTCAGAATGACCATAAGCGTCTGATGCAAGAGGTGAACCCATCATTTCACTGATTCCTTTTGCAAAGTCAACAATGACTCCATCCATATCTATAAAAATTCTTTTTGGTACTACTTTATTTTCCATTATAACTCCTTAACTTGGTTTTCTAACTCTTTCCAAGTCATTCTTTTTGCTTTGAATAATTCAAAGGCTTCTTCATTATCTGCCCACTTTAATTCATTATCTGTCATTGCAGAAGGTAAATTTGTAACTTCCCAATCCTTTACGAACTCTTGATAACCACAACTAGATGCATTACCTAATTGGTTAATCAATGCAAGTATAGTTGCTTCAGAAGTCTCTGGGCATTCATAGTAAGAATGTTCACCCTTACCATATGCATCTTCTTCATAAATCTCTTTAGTAACACCAAATGAAATAACATATTCGTTACCACCTTTGAACTTCCAATAGTTCCCACCATCTAAGTTATAGTTTTCCAAATATTGTGTATTTACTATTAGTGCTTTTTCCATTATGACTGATTCCCCAATAGTGCAAGTGCATATTCCTTCATTGAAACACCCTCTGCACCAGTATATTTTGCTAATTTACTAATGTTTTCTTCATTTAGTTTTAAACAGATTTCTTGTATTGTCATAACTTTCTCCTTCATTATGTACATATTATACTAAAATATGTACCTATGAGTCAAACTACCTTAAGTAGTCTGGCCCATAAATTCTCATTGAATTTGGTGGAATTTCATAACCTTCGAGAATATTTCCTCTTGGTGCATTCAAAGCTGGTGTTTTCCATCCAGCAGCTTTAAGAATATCACCTTCTTTAAAGGTAATTCCACTTGATTTAGTCCATTCTTTTCTGTTAATAAAACCCCATACTGAACGAGATTCACCATGTTCACATGAGATTATACGAATGTATTTTTGACCAACTGAATAAGTATGAGAGGTTTTACCTCTTGTATGTTTCCATTGTTTATGTGTTGCATTTGTTAGAACTTCACATAATCTTTCTACTTTAACTTTTAACTCTGGACTCATATTAACCCCATATAACTGAATAATAAAATTATATACATCGATGAAAATATCGACATTACTACACTAATGTATCCCATTATGCAGCCTCATCTACAAGAGGAGTAGGCAACTCTGCCTTCATCCAATCGAGTAAAGTACCTTTCATACTAAATGCATTGTAATCACCAGTACAATTAATTTCTATACCATAACCACTCAATGTTAACTTGTAATATTTGTTACCATCTATCATGTCATAACCATCTTTACCACTCAACCAATATGCATCATATTGACCACGAACTGGAACTAAATTCAATCCAACCTTTTCTTTCAAAAAGTTGAACAATTTTGATGTTGAAACATCACCCTCTCGTGATATCACTATTTCTGCATTACCTAATTTCATATTTACTCCTTAATTTATACATATATTATACTAAAATATGTACCCTAGTGTAAAGGTCTTTCATCACCTTTTAGGATAAGGGAAACTAGGTCATAGTTACCAATTATATCGATACCAATACGATAATTTATAGAGTCACACATAAGTGACCAACTTGCGTCTGGATTAGATTTATCTAATGCAAGTTGCATTTCTTTCGAATTTAAAGGGACTTCAATAACACGAAAGTCACCACCCCTTTGTTGAATTTTTATACCATTTTTCATACTACTATTATATGAAAAAGTGTACCTATGTGTCAATCCCAGTGTGGTGGTTGATTATCAAAGTCGTGATGGACATTACCAGCAATACAATATCTTTCAGATTCTACTGTGACTGGTTTTACTTGATGGTAAACATACGATGGAAAAATTACTAATTGTCCTGTATGTGGTGCAATACTAAGAATAGGGTCTCCCCATTGTTTGGTTTTATCTTGTACATGTTTTGCACAATTAGATAAATCTAGTTCTGGGCTGTTATCATTTGGAACAGTACATAATTCTAGTGGTTGTGCAATTTCTGGGTCTTCAATATATGGATAATAAGTCCAACTTATTTGTGCTGGTTCATGAGAATGAGCTGGGGTTACATCATTTAGTTTATATCCCATACCCCATACTTGACTGAATACTGGTATAAAAGGTATACCTCTTCCATCTTGATTATAGTAATACTCTTGTTGAATTACTTTACCTATCCAATCACAAAGTTTTAGAATATATTCACTGTCAAAAGATTTCCATCCAGTAAATTCAGATACTCCAGCATTTATACTGTCAACAGCACCAGCACCCTTTCCATTCATTTTTTTAATATAATCTACAAGATATGAATTTATATCCATAATCTCTGGTGGTGCATATTGAATATATGCTTTTGTTAATGTAGTTATATCTGGTAGTTCGTAATAACCAGTTTTTAATTTAAATGGTAATGGTTTAGATATCCCATCCATCTGTTTTTTCTCCAGAGATTCTCTGACCAGATTCACTTTTATCAAATGCAGGCCCAGAATCATGTATTTCTTCTGTTGCAGATTGTTCAGTATCATATAACTTCATACGACTTCTATCTACACCTATGATAAATCTTCTATAATATGTTGGGTCATTATATCTATTCTTTAACTGTTTAACCATGATTTGGTCTAACTCTTCTAGTTCTTCTGTAGATATTAGTGCAACCATTAAGTCAGCAGTTGCTGGTAGTCCGAAGGATTCAGATGTATCTTCAAGTCCTACATCTGTTGATGTGAA
>Ga0209036_1001101_pt1 | contig 11613 bp, 10 predicted proteins | sample MarorgKNORR_S2LV_3_FD_188222 | JGI IMG/M metagenome (GOLD analysis project Ga0209036, IMG submission 188222) | Marine microbial communities from the Southern Atlantic Ocean, analyzing organic carbon cycling - DCM_A/KNORR_S2/LV (SPAdes) (version 2) | ecosystem: Environmental > Aquatic > Marine >... | reverse complement strand
GAGACATGACCCATGAAGATGGTGGATTCTTTTCTGCAGAGGATGCAGATAGCGAAGGCGAAGAGGGAACCTTTTATGTTTGGACAAAAGATGAGGTGATAGAGATCCTTGGTAAAAGGAATGGTGAGATAATGAACAAAGTATATGGTTTTACAGATGCTGGCAATTTTCATGATGAGGCAACTGGCCAGACCACTGGGAAAAACATACCATTTCTTTCTCTACAACCACAAAAAGATCTAATTATAAAACTTGATATAAAATCTAATAAGTTGGACAGTATTATTGAGGAATCAAGAGAAAAGCTTTTCAAGTATAGAGAAAAGAGGATTCACCCATTGAAGGATGATAAGATTCTTACTGATTGGAATGGACTGATGATAGCATCCTTTGCACTGGCAGGTCAGGTCTTGGATGATAAAGAATACGTTCGGGCTGCAGAAAAAGCCGCTGAATTCGTCCAAAAAAATCTTACAACTAAGAAAGGTAAACTATTGAAACGGTTTCGTCTTGACAAGGCAGGTCTATCTCCTCATCTTGATGACTACTCATTTATGGTCTGGGGTCTACTAAATCTTTATGAGGCAACCTTCAATGTAGATTATCTATCCCGTGCAATCAGTCTTATGGAAGTAATGGTAGAAGATTTCTCCGATGAGAATGGTGGGTTTTACATTGGAAGTAAAGATGCAGAGAAATTAATGGTCAGAGCAAAAGATAGCTATGACGGCGCAATTCCATCTGGAAACTCTGTTGCAGTATTGAATCTTTTTAGATTGGCAAAAATGACAGGCGATACAAAGTGGAGCACACTTGGTGAAAAAACATTAAAAGCATTTACTTCTCAGGCAAAGCAGTCACCCAGTGGATTTTCTTTTATGCTTACGGGTTTTATGTTTAACCAAATGAATTCAAAAGAATTGGTTATTGTATCAAATGGAATTAATCAAGACACAAAAGAGGCCATAAGAAAAATTCGTAGCATATATTCACCACACATGGTTGTGCTTTTGAAGGATGTTTCCAAAGCATCTGATCTTGAAAAAATAGCACCTTGGACAAAGGCACATTCTTTGATGGATGGAAAGCAAACTTACTACCTATGTGAAAATTTTTCTTGCAAGCGCCCAACTACAAATATTAAAACCATCCTAAATTACCTTAATGGGTAAATCATTCTCTAAACAATTGGGATCTACTCTAGCTCACATTCAGGATTTATTTGATACCGTAGTTCATGGTTTAATTAAATCCTCAAAAAAAGGATCAGAAAACAGAATAGTGAACAACGTGAGAGATGCAGGAGAATCATACTACAAGACCTATGAAAATATAAAAAAGGAAAAAGGACAATCATGAAAAAAGTTGCATTGCATTGGCAAATCATTATTGGACTTCTATTAGGACTAGCATATGGCATTGTCTCCGCAAATTATGGCTGGGGTGATGTTACCTCAAACTGGATTGCACCGTTTGGCACAATTTTTATTAATCTATTAAAGCTTATTGCAATGCCACTTGTGTTGTCTTCGCTTATCACTGGTGTAGCTTCTTTATCTGATGTTAAAAAACTAAGTCGAATAGGCGGTAAAACTATTGCAATATACATAGGTACCACTACGATTGCTGTGACAATAGGGCTTTTAACCGTTAACATGCTAGATCCAGGCGATAAGGTTCCAGATACGATGAAGAATAAATTACAATTGACCTATGAAAAGGATGCATCAAAAAAGGCAGGGACCGTACAAAAAGTAAAGGATCGTGGACCACTCCAGCCATTGGTTGATATCGTTCCTAGTAATTTCTTCTACTCAGCTTCAAGTAATCGTAACATGTTGCAGGTGGTATTTATAGCTATCTTTGTTGGAATTGGATTGATACAGATTCCAACCGACAGAGGAAAACCATTCAAAGACTTTTTTGAAAGTTTAAATGATGTTGTTATCAAGCTTGTTGATATTATAATGCTTATGGCACCCTATGGTGTGTTTGCACTTATTTCCCAAACTATCAATAAGGTTGCAGGAAATAATCCAAATGAGATAATGGAACTCCTAGGAGCTCTTGGATATTATATGGTTGCAGTCATAATTGGTTTATTAGCACATGCATCAATCACATATATGGGACTTTTAAAACTGATGACACAAATGGAATATAAAACCTTTTTTAATGGAATTGCTCCTGCACAGCTTTTGGCATTTTCTACAAGCTCAAGCGGAGCTACACTACCAGTTACAATGGAAAGATGTGAAGAAGAGCTTGGAGTTAGCGAAGAAGTTTCTTCTTTTGTATTACCGCTTGGAGCAACCATAAATATGGATGGTACTGCACTCTACCAAGCAGTGGCTGCAGTATTTATAGCTCAAACATTGAACATGTCACTTGATATTGGAGCACAATTGACAATTGTTCTTACAACAGTGCTTGCAAGCATTGGTACCGCAGCAGTACCCGGTGCAGGAATCGTAATGTTGGTTATAATTCTTGAGGCAGTTGGTGTTCCAAGTGCTGGAATCGCCCTCATACTGGGTGTTGATAGGATCCTTGACATGGTCAGGACCACCATTAATGTAACAGGAGATGCCACAGTTGCTGTTGTTATCGCTGATTCAGAGAATCAATTAAAAAGCGTAAAGAACTAGTTTCCTTCATTTAATCTGCTGAATAACTTTAGATACAATTTTTGAAAGAGTCACGGGTAGGTTATGAATTTTTTTGGATCTATACTCAATAATTGGGAGCTGTACTTCAGGTTCAAAAAACAGGCCTTTCCGTTATTGCGGATCAAGGAAGTTTGCTGTATTTGAGAGGCTCCCGTCATTCAATAAACAAAGAATGATCCCAAAAAAACAATCTACCCGTTCTTTCAGCTCAATGATGCCATTATCTGGCTGATTCTTGTTTTACTTCCTCTTATTTTAAGCTTTACAATTTTTTCTTCATATTCTCTTTTTAATACCTCCACGCCCTCTTGAACCTGGGCGATTCTCTTCCCATCATCATAGGTTAATTTTAAATCCACCGTTTCGTAATTTGACTCCATCATATTTATGATTTTTTGTTTTAAGTCAGATAACTTTAAATGATTCTGTGCAGAAATAGTTACTGAACCAGGAAAAGATCGTTGAAGTTTTTGAATCAATTTCCCATCAGATATTAAATCTACCTTATTCAGCACCTTTACAATTGGAATTTCATTTGCATTCATTTCTTTCAACACGTCAAATATAGTAGAGATATGCTCGCTAATCTGGGGTGATGAAATATCCAAAAGCATAAGTATAAGATCTGCTTCTAGAACTTCTTTTAATGTACTCTTGAAAGAGGCTACTAGATTGTGGGGTAATTTTCTTATAAAACCAACTGTGTCACTTAAGAGTATCGTATGAGAGGAATCGAGACTTAATTTTCTAACCGTTGTATCAAGTGTAGCAAATAACTGGTCTTGTATGTATACGTCCGTGCCTGTTAAGGCTTTGAAAAGCGTTGATTTTCCTGCATTTGTATACCCCACTAAAGAAACGCGGTATTCAGAATCACGACGCATACTTTGGGTATGGCGTTCCTTATCAATTCTTATGAGATCTTTTTTTAATCGAGTAATTCGGGTTCGAATTAGCCTCCTGTCAACCTCAATTTGAGTTTCTCCCATCCCAGCTCTAGTACCAATTCCGCCCATTTGACGCTCCAAGTGAGTCCATTGCCTTGTGAGTCTTGGAAGTAAATACTCTAGGTAAGCAAGATCAACTTGTGTTGTTGCCTCCTTAGTTCGTGCATGCTTTCTAAAAATATCTAATATTAGTCCGCTACGATCCAAAACTTTAATTTTATCTGATAGATTGTGGTAGTTTTTTATTTGCGCAGGGCTTAATTCATCATCAAATATGATAAGCTTTGCATTTAATTCTGTAGCCTGATTAATAATTTGATTAGCCTTACCCTTCCCAATGAAGGTTGCAGAATTTATTTTGGAAATCCTCTGGGTAATTTTACCAATTACTTCAGCACCAGCAGTTTCTGCGAGAAGTTCAAGCTCACTTAGGTGTTCTTCTATTAATTCATCTGTCTCACCAGGCTTTATAGTACCAATGAGGATTGTCTTTTCATTTGCAATCTCTTTTCTTTCAATCATTTAATTTGTTATTTATTAATGAGCTTGCAGGTTTTCCAATAATTGTCTCAGCAATGAGAAAAATAATCGAAGCAATTAAAAAGAGTTTCCACAGTGATTTCCCATGTCTTGTTTCAGAAAACGTTTTAGCCACGTCACTTTTGGAACTAATCCACCTCATATTCTCTATCCCCAGAATAGCTTCCATATCTACTTTTTGCATTCGATCACCTAAATATTCTTTGTAATGTAAACGGGTTGGGAATGAGGTGAACTTTTCACCATTCGAGTACACCTCATAAATACCGAGTTCTCTTGTGTTTTCAACTAATATGCCCTCTTTATCATACTCTGGAACAATCATTTCTGTCAAGCCAGAAGGTGAAACGACCTCCCATTTATTTCGAAGTTTACTCTCTTCAATTGAGATCCATTTAGATTCATCAACCAGTACAGCAGAGGTGTTGACCTCATCTGTTCCTGATAAGATAATCAATCTAAAAAGTAAAGGTACAACTACCCCACGCATAGGTAAATCATTCCATCTCAGATCAAGAAGACTAGAAAAATAGAAGACAGATCCACTTCCTCTGCCAAATTCCATAAGAAATGGGTCATTATTGTTTAGCTCTAAATGGATCTTGGTTTTAGGACCAACATAGGTCTTAGCATATTTGAACACCTCTGGCATTTCTTTTGTTACATCACGCACTCTGATTTCTTGAAGGACATCAGAACTCTCAGATGAAATATTTGTTTTAAACATGCCCTGACCTGAATTTACCAGTGCATCAATTTTAGGGAACCCTATCTTGGAAAATAGTTCAGAATCATATTGATACTCCATATACTCTCCCTGAAACCAGATCACACCTCCCCCCTCCATAAGAAACTTATCCAAGTCTTTTATACTTTCTTTTGATATGGCCTTTGGATTATGAATTAAGGCAACATCGACATCCTCCAAAAATAATCGACTAAGATTTGGTTGAATTCTTGTATCTATTTTTAAAAACTTATTATCTGGATCAATAGATTTCAATATTGTTTCGAGCATAGAAATTTCTTTTGAATCCGCACCAATTATTGTGCACCTAATCTCATCCATAATTGGCATAGATAAATACCACTTATTGTCAAATTCATAGTCGTCCTTAGGAAGCGTTATCTCTCCTTCAAGGATTCCTGGCTCAGGAGGATACGCCTGAAATAAAAATTCCTTTTCTTTTTGAGGTTCAAATTGAGTGACAACCTGGCCAACTCTTTGATCGTTAAAAATCAATTCTAATGGTATGTTGGGTTTTGTCTCAGTCCCTGTGTTCTTTACTCTAGTATCTAATTTTAATAATTGCCCTAAAGTTTTAGTTCGGTTAGCAAGTGAGGCATCAAGCACTCCCATATTGTTTTTAACAGAATTAGGTTCTATGAAATAGAATTTCCAATCTTTTAATTTATCGATATCATTTTGAAATGATGAATCTGGAGCATGCATCATATCACTCAATATCACACATTCTTTAATAGGCTCAGTCATGGTCCTGTCTGCCAATCCTTTTCTTATACTACCCCATAGATTATCATATGATGAAGTGGGATGAATTGATTTTAGAGCATTTCTAAGGCCAGAACTATTATGCAAACCTGAGTATACAAGCTTTGGTGGACACGTCTGAAAAATATTTATGTTAGTTTCAGAACTGAATTGAGTAACCAGAGTCATTGTTATACTCTTTGATTGGTCTAAAAGAGATTTCTCCCCATTCTTCACAGACATGCTTGCAGAATTATCAACAATGAATACTAATCTAGAATCCTGCTCAGCTGAAATCCAACCTGACATAAAGCCTTTTGTCACAGGTTGGGCCATCATCATAACTAAACATACGATTATAAGAATTCTAAGTAACAGCAATAGTAATTTTTGTGTCTTTATCTTCCGTATTGAGGTCGTCTTTAATTCTTTAATAAATCGAATTGAACTAAACTCAACTTTATTTACTCTCATCAAACTTAATATGTGAATTGCAATAGGGATGCTTATTGCACCTAATAGCCATAATACCGAAGGAGATAAAAAAGTCATAAAATACTATCCAGACACATCATAATTAATCCAGAGGAGATAGGCATTGTCAGGTTATCATTTAACCTAGATGGAATTAGCTCTACCACCATTGCGACAATAGAGCCTGATAAAATTACAATTGGTAATAAGGACTGGTTTACAAGGAGGACAAATAGAGATGAAACTATAAAACCAGAAAAGGTTCCAGATAGTGTTTTATTACCAATTCTTATAATTGGAAATAATTTACCAACTATCGCAGCAAATGAATCACCAATAGATAAAAATAATAAGGCTGCTACCGCTATTGGCATCTTAAATAACATAACAGTAATTGTCCATCCAATTAATAGCCAGGTTGCTCCAGTATGTTGGCCCTCTGACTCATTATCGCGAAGCATAAAATGAAAATGACCATGAAACCATCTTGAAAAATGGTTACCATTTTTCCTCATAAATTCAACTAAAAGAGCTAATGAGGTCATACTTACTAGAATTAATAACATAATCGGCCTTTCTTTTATAAGCCATAAATAACTTAATGGGATTATAGCTGATAAAAGATGAATGATTTTCCGCATAATCTCATTCTTCGGAATCTTATTCAATTATTTATCATTTGGTTAAATATATCTTTCATATCAAGAACACTAACTGTAAGGTCAATTTTAGTTGGTTTTTCTAAAACCGTTTCAGCGGGAATTGATTGGTCTAAAACCGTGTAGGGAATTAAATCCTCATTTTGGCGATAGAATACTTTACCAAGGTTAAAACCAGCCTTCTCTAAATCTTGAATCGCTTTTTTCCTACTCAAACCAAATAAATTGGGAACCTGAAAAAAATTAGGGGGAACCCCAAGGCTAATTGTCAAATGTAATCCCATTCCCTTGTTAAGCATATCTCCATCCTTAGGATATTGCCATGTCACATTTCCAGATGGTACGTCTGAATTATATTCTTCATAAACTGTATCAATCGCTAATCCTATCTGATTTAGGGCCAGTTCAGCACTCCGCAATGATCTACCTATTAGGTCAGGTATTGGAACCATTTTCTCAGGTTGAGCAATCTTTAGTCGAACTGTTCTGCCCTCTTTTACTCTAGTATTTGGAGCAGGATATTGGTCAACAACAGTTCCAGATTCATATGCAGTTGTGAATAGAGTGTCTGAGATTAAACTTCTGTACCCCTCTGACTCTAAAACTTTCTCAGCATAATCAATTTTTTTATCAATTACGTTTACCATATATCTCCCAGAATTCATTCTTACATAGGAGGGCATCAAAAAGCTGTCAAAAATAAAAATCACTGACAAGCATAATCCAACAAACGTAAATGAATAAGCAGCTATATTTTTCATCATTCTTTTTTTATCCTTGCAGCAAACATCCCATCGACTTTATTTAAATAAGGTAAAGTACTCATTGCTCCTCTCTCATCAATCCAAGATTTAGGGACCATAGAATAAATATTATCTAATTTAAAATCGGGATTAAAATTAAGGAACCGGTCAACTACGTTCCAATTCTCTTCTGGTTCAATAGAGCAAGTCGCATATACTATAATTCCATTAGTATTTACAAATTTTGAACAATGACTTAAAATATCAAATTGCTTTTTTGACAGTTCTAGAATATCACTTTTTTTACGACGCCATTTTATATCTGGTTTTCTTGCTAATACTCCAGTGCCTGTACACGGTGCATCAATAAGCATATAATCTGCCATTGGGTAATTATCTTTAGTTGCATCTTTTACTTCCCACTTAATATTTAGTTTTCCATGTCTATCAACATCTCTCTTACCCATTTCAACTCTTTCTCTTATAACATCAGATGCAAGTACCTTTCCAGAATCGCCTACCAGACTTGATAAATAAAGAGATTTGGTCCCTGGTGCCGCACACACATCGATTACAAAATCTCCCTTACTCACATTCAAACAATCCACTACCGCTGCAGATGCTGGATTTTGAATCGAAATTTCTCCATTTTTAAACATTTGTGTTTGAAGAACCTTCCCAGTTCCTCCTTTAACAATTAGAAAAGAATCTGAAAATATTTCTGTATCAATTCCATCATTTGATAGTTCTTTAATTATTTGTTCTAAATTGCTCTCTTTTTGTTGAATGCGAATAAAATTAGGAGGATTATCATTCACGCTTTTAATCATCTTAATAAAACCTTCCAATCCCAAATTCTTTTTCCATCTATTTTGAATCCAATCTGGCATTGAATTCCATTCTGAGTAATTGGATAAAGAGTCAGGCCAATCTAATCTATTGTTTTTTTTTCGAACAAGTTTTCTAAGTACGGCATTAATGAAGCCAGCTGATTTCATGTTTGATATAGATTTTGCAAGGTTAACTGCAGAATTAACTGCTGCATAATCAGGAGTGTGTTCATCAATCAAAATCTCATAAAACCCAATTCTTAAAATAGATTGTATTGGTACAGAAATCTGCTTATGATTTTTACCGGATACAATTTTAATTATAAAATCGATTCTACCAAGCAAACGAATTACGTCATATACAATCACCCGACATCTTGATCTAGCCAAATAATCTGGATTGTATTTTGTAAATACTTTTTCAATTACCTTATCTAATTTTGTTTTGCTCTTATATTGGTTTAGAATTAAATGGGCTAAAAATCTAGCATCGTTCATCATTAACCTAGTCTCTCTCCAATTTTTACTTTATTTCCCCTTAAAAAATCAGAAACGTGCATCTTTTTTTTACCTTCTATCTGTAGTTCATAAATCCTTAGTAAACCCTCCCCAGTTGCAATTAACAATCTATCATCCTGTGCTTCAAGGATGGTTCCAGGGATCATGACCTCACTTGATTCGAAACTTGTCTTAAATATTCTTAATCGCTTCCCACAATAAATAGTTGACATACCTGGATATGGCGCCAATCCTCTAATCCAGTTATGAATTTTCTTAGATTCCCAATTCCAATTAATTATTGTCATATCTTTTTTTATTTTGGGTGCAGGGGTAGCTAATCTAGAATCTTGAACAAGCCCTTTTACTTGCTTGTTAGTTTCTATTTTATTAAGAACATTTATCATCAAATCTGCACCATACGCGCATAGTCGTTTACCCAAAGAGAGCATGTTATCCTCTTCAAGTATGCTTATTTCTTTTTGCATTAAGATGTCTCCTGCATCTACCTTTGCCTTAATTTGAAATATGGTAACACCGGTTGTTTTATCTCCATTCATTAGCGCCCATTGAATAGGTCCGGCCCCTCTGTATTTTGGCAACAATGAGGCATGAAGATTAAGAGACCCAAATTTGGGAATATCGATTAAGTCTTTGGGGAGTATTTTATATGCAACGACTACAAAAACGTCTGGTTTTAGATCAATTAATTTATTTTTTAATTCAAATGAATCAAGACTTTGTGGTTCCAATAAAGTGAGATCATTGTCTTTTGAAAATTGCCCAACAGGCGTGTGGGACAAAGTTCTTCCCCTGCCCATGTGCTTTGGTGGATTTGAAACTACTCCAATTAGTTCATGGTTTGAGTGAATTATTGCTTCCAAAGTTGGTATTGCAAAATCCGGATTACCCATAAATAGCACACGCACTATTTAATTTTCACCTCTATTAAAGTTAAAGGACAAACCCCTTTTGATCAAGATCGGATGAGATAAGACTCTTTGATTTTATTTCTAGGTCTTTTAAATCTTTTTGGTATTGTATTCTTTCTACTTCACTAACTCTATCCACAATAAATACACCATTTAGATGATCCATTTCATGTTGAATGGCTCTAGCAAGCAAACCTTCAAATTCATCTTCATGCCATTGTTCATCTAATGTCTGGTATCTGAGTTTAACTTTTTCAGGTCTAAGAATATCTAAAGCAATACCAGGTAACGATAGGCATCCCTCTTGAAATAACTCCTCATCACCACCAGTCTCAATTATTGAACTGTTTACAAAAGTGTGTGTGCTTTCTGATTCCTCAGTATGAGTGATGTCTATTATAAATAGATTCAAGTCAATTCCAACTTGATTAGCAGCCAAACCAATACCCTCAGCTTCATACATTGAATCAAACATGTCATTTACAATGGAATCAAGTTTTGTAAAATCTTTTACAGGTTCACAAACCTTTCTCAATATTGGGTTACCATAGTTAACTACTTCAAGAACCGCCATTATGTCTGCTCTAGCTCCTCATCCCTGATCTTCTCAGCTAATCCCGCAATAGCTGTTCTGTTTATTGTAATATTGGTATTATTGTCAACTTTGATAACAACCTGCCTCCCTTTTTCCTTAAAACCTTGCACTGAACCATAAATTCCACCCATTGTGATAATTTTATTTCCTTTTTGAAGTTCCTCTCTCATTTTTTGTTTTTCTTTTTGTCTCTTGGTTTGTGGACGTATCATAAGAAAGTAGATGATAAACATTATTAGTATAAAAGGTAAAAAGGCTGCCAAACCTCCTCCTTGCTGTGCTTGTCCGTATAATAGTTCCATAGATTCCTAAATTATGTTGTGGTAAAAATTAGCGTAGTTATTTTCTAATTTAAAGACTGATCTCTAATATAGTTCCTACTTCATTACTAGACTCATAAACTTTTAATTGACCTCCGTGGATATCTTCAATTATTCTACTTGATAAAGATAGCCCAAGCCCCCAGCCTGCTTTTTTAGTACTAAACCCAGGCCTGAAAATGTTTTTCCAATCTTTTTTTGGTATTCCACGTCCATTATCTTGAATTCTAATTTTAATGTCATTATCAAACTTTCTTAACGAAATACTGACCATCCCATCATCTCTCTCTATGGCATCAATGCCATTTCGAATAATGTTTTCAATTGACCAAGCTAAAAGGGAACCATTTGCAAAAATGGTAATACCTGGATGAATATCATTCCTTAGTTCAACTTTCTTGCCAAGAGAGGGTAATCTTTTATTGAGATAATCTACTATCCTTTCGATTCGTTCAGAAAGATCAAATTGTTCAAAGTCAGACTTTGTACCCATCTTACTAAATCGCCGACCAATTTGTTCTAACCTCTGAAGATCCATCTCCATTTCAGGAATAATTTCATTTACTTTTTCTGGGTGTTCTTTTAACCAATCTACCCAGCCCATAAGAGCAGATACAGGAGTGCCAAGTTGATGCGCAGTCTCCCTAGCCATCCCAACCCAAATATGTTTTTTCTCATTATTCCTGATGAAACTAAAACCTGAAAATCCCAGAAAAACAAATAGACCAATTGCAAAAATCTGAATATAGCCCCATGTCTGAAGTTTGTGCACAATTGCTGAATCTCCAAAATGGAGATATCCAAAATTTATTTCACCAATATTTACATCTTTATACGTCAACGGAATTGGCTTATTATATTTGTCAATTACTTTCATAAAATTATTTATTTCTTTATCAGAAACTACATTTTCG
>Ga0209036_1001099_pt1 | contig 11622 bp, 7 predicted proteins | sample MarorgKNORR_S2LV_3_FD_188222 | JGI IMG/M metagenome (GOLD analysis project Ga0209036, IMG submission 188222) | Marine microbial communities from the Southern Atlantic Ocean, analyzing organic carbon cycling - DCM_A/KNORR_S2/LV (SPAdes) (version 2) | ecosystem: Environmental > Aquatic > Marine >... | reverse complement strand
ATTTGCGAGTTGGGAGGGGAATCGGCCCGCGTAGGTCAACGCCTGTCTCGTCACAAATTGCCTTAATCTGCCCACATACCATGTCGACATCTTCGTGGTTTTCACCAGTCAGCTTGATTTTGGTGATAACGGCCATAGTACCCTCTCCGAGTCCTCAGCCTTTGTCACCAATTCACTTCTTGTCAATCTTCAAGCAAACGCCAGCAGCCACGGTCTTACCCATGTCACGGATAGCGAATCTTGACAACTCTGGGAATGTGTCCATTTGCTCAATTGCCATTGGCTTTGTTGGCGCAAATCGAACTAGTGCTGCGTCACCGGTCTTGAGGAACGGTGGGTTAGCTTCCTTTGTCTTTGAGTTCTCTAGAAGTTCTACGAAGCGAACTGCTACCTGAGCGGTGTGCGCGTGGAAGACAGGAGTATATCCAGCGCCGATTGCCTTTGGAATCTCCATAAGTTGAATCTGGCCAACGAATGTCTCATCGTGACGTACGAACATTGGCTCGCTATCTGAATATCCTGCGACGTCTCCTCTTCGGATGTCGTTAGCTGCTAGTCCACGAACGTTGAATCCAACGTTATCACCAGGCTCTGCCTTTGCGTGGCTGGTGTGGTGCATTTCGATGTCCTTTACTTCAGCAGACTTTTGACTTGGGTTGAATACAACCGTCTTGCCTCTTTCTAGAACGCCAGTCTCTACCTTACCGACTGGAACTGTTCCAATTCCGCTAATCTTGTAGACGTCCTGTACAGGTAGTCTAAGTGGCCTATCTACTGGCTTTGGAGGCATTTGAATCCCATCAATTGCTTCGAATAGAGTAGGTCCCTTGTACCAAGGCATGTTGTCAGACTTGTTGAAGAGGTTCTCTCCGTTGAATGAAGAACATGGAATCTTAGGTACATCGGCTGGATTGAATCCGGATAGCTTCAGGAGTTGATCAACTTCTGTTACGGTTTCGTTGTACTTTGCTTCTGAGTAATCTACACCACTGATGTCCATCTTGTTGACGTTGACGATTAATTGCTTGACTCCAAGAACCTTAGCCAAGAAAGCGTGTTCTCGTGTCTGAGCGTTGACTCCGTCGTTAGCAGCGCAGAGTAGAACTGCTGCATCGGCCTGACTGGTTCCAGTAATCATGTTCTTTACGAAATCGCGGTGCCCAGGAGCATCGATGATTGTGAAGTAATAGTTAGGAGTGAAAAGTTCCTTGTGTGCGACGTCGATAGTAATACCACGCTCACGCTCTTCCTTCAAACCATCCATAACATAAGCAAGACCGAATCCTGCCTTTCCTGCCTCGGATGCTAACTTTTCGTTCTTCTCAATAACGTGTGCTTCGATATGACCAGTGTCTAGTAGTAAACGTCCTACGGTTGTTGACTTTCCATGATCTACGTGTCCAATAAACACGATGTTAAGGTGCGGCTTGCTTTTATCTTCCCACTGTGAACTCATAATATCCACCTCTAAGTGTGGCCCGCCGACCAATGATGCCTATTTGAATCTCTCCCCCTAGGGGAGGCATCAATTGAATTGAATTACAGGTATTCTTCTTCGGCGCAGTTCATCGATATTGCAATTCAATCATCAAACTCTTGACCTCTGTGTTATGTGTCTTCTCATTCTGTAGATCTACAGACCACGTACCCGGTTCAAATCCTCTTACGGTTGACCCACCAATTACCAGCCAAACACAGCGGTCATCCGACTGACAATCACCGGCGTTTCTGTTATCATCACCTACACCGGTGGTATTGGCGACCTCTTCGTCAGTCTCATTGAAGATGAATAGGTCGAGTTTGTTCTCAGTATCAACCCCACCAAATGGTTGGTCACCATCCTCAGCGGGATAGGTTAGTTTAGTCCTAAGGTAACGAATCTTGTTCTGTCCATCTTTATCGTAGGTTACGGGGTAATCCCAAGTCATGATTACAGGATCTTGATATCTTCGGTCGATGACGAAGTCAGTCCAAGTTCCTCTGTAGTTGATGTAGAGAGTAGATTCGTCAGAGTCTGTAAGGCCATTGTTGTCAGTAACTGTCAACTTAATGTCCCATGAACCGGCCGGCATATCCTCGAGAGTAATGGTTTCTCCAGTTGCATCGACATCGTTCTCTGGGTCTCCATCTTCATCAGAGTCTGTATCTAAATCGAGATCCCATTCCCAAGAAACTAGATACTCCTCAGCGTAACAATCTGAATTATCGGGATTACACCCCGCCCAAGACTCAGAACCATCTAGTGTAACTGTAGTTTCGACAGTTATGCTTCTATCATTTTCTTCCTTATCTTCGCACACCCACACGAGGACAAAGGAGCCAGCAGGTGCATCTTCACCATCACAATCATCGTCCTTTGCAGTAGTTATCTCGGCTTTCGGCTCTCTAGCTGAGGAGTCAATTACAGAAATTGTGTCACTAACCGAAGTATCGTAATTTCCATCACTTACGGTTAGAGTAACCATATAATCTCCAGGTTGTGAATAGGAATGGCTTGTAGTCAGGCCGTCACCGAGGTTTCCATCGCCGAAATCCCAAGTGAAAGTTAAGGCATCTGCGTCTGGGTCAGAAGAGCCTACTGCGCTAAAGGTAATCGTGTCACCAGCACGTACAGAACCATCTGGATCAATACTCATTTTAGCGCTTGGGGCTCCGTTCAAACTGAAGGTTTCCAAACAACCCGCAAAAGCCGCACTGAGCATTAGCAATACGACCACCGGGGCCAATCCACCCGCTCCTCTCATGGTTAGGGGTGTGATGGTGGTCGTCATCAACCCTACGGATTCCCGTAATCACTAGAAATCGAAGAGTGTTTGTTGTCTAGTGCCTTGCAGTAATTCTTTCTCGTTCCATCCAAAGGCTTCTGTAATTCTACCTAGTGCAGTTGCCAATCGTTTAGCATAGAACTCTGGATCGTACTCAGGAGGTTCGACATCTAACTCATCAACCATCCAAGCTTGAACTGTCATCGGGGAGGTTTTGGCGTTGGTAACTATCCAACCTACTTTCATGCCAGGTGTGAATCCAAGGCCCGCCTCTATTCTTTGTTTGGCCACTCGCACGTAAGGGAGTGAATCCGGATTCTTGTATATCTTATGGAAATCTACGGTTCCATCTTTTCTCAGGCTTCCTTTACATGAACGTGATATCACAAGATCAACCGCTTCTACACGTTTTGACTTAATATCATCAATGACCGACTTTGACATCTCCACCGCGGACCATTCCTCATTAGATAGAATCAATTCGAACATCTCGGTCATCGTGCTAGTTAGTAGACGAAATGAATCCGTACGACGGACCTCATACCCTCTGATTAGCATCTCTTCGCGAGGCCAAACTACTCGCCCGACATAGCGCTTTTTTGCACCATGAGAAAAGAAGGCTGAGAGGGCGGTTTCAAATTCTAATTCGGCGCCTTCTTTGGTAAATCTATCAGCCAGTGAGTTACCGAAATCTAAGGTCTCTTTCCTAGCATTTTTCCAATGTTCAAAAACCAAGGAATTCTCTGGCGGTCGATTAATTGGTGAATCGGGCTCAACTGGCGCCTTGACAAAAATTGAGTCTGTGTCAGAATATACCACATCGTATCCATCGGTCTCGACATTATTGATTATGGTACGAATATTATGTCGAGCCCATTCCGTAATACTTGCACCTAAATCTGGATGAGTGAAACGGTAGAAGGAAGAGGCGAAGACGCCATAGAATGAATTCATTAGAATCTTCACCGCATATTGTAATTGGTCATGAAGAAAAGCCGCTTCTTCTTCACCGGTTTCACGGGCCTTTTTCAACTCGGATTTGTGATAATCACGCTGTTCCATTAGTTCGCTCAATAAACGGGGTACTAAGCCACGCCGTTCATCTGAAGAAACGTATCTTGTCGAGGTTGTAGGAGATACGTTGTGAGTATCATCTTCGGTTCCATCTCTAACTAGGGTTGTTGAACAAATATTCTGTGAAATCATAATCGACGGGTACATCGATTTGAAGTCAAGTACTGCCACCCATGATTGGAGTCCTGGCTCAACTTCGTGAACGTATCCACCGGCGATTTGGTCGCGGCGGCGCGGACCGGATTGAGTCATTGGAACTGCGATATTTTCTCTGTCTGCTAAGCGGATAACAAGCGAGTCAATCCATTGACTGGTCGTGCCGGCTGCGGCGGTCTCAACCGTAGTGTTTGCAACCGCAGCTAGGGCTTCTTTGCGCTCTACAGATTGTAAGTGACCGAGTATATCGAGAGGTAAATGAGTGTCTCTGACACAATATTCCATGACTTCATCCGGTCTAGCAGCCCATTCCTCGTCCATTTGGCTCGCATCAATATCGAGTTTCTGTTTATCTTCTGCCTCCGGCCAGAGCATATTTGCTACAAAGCGAAGAGATTCCCTCTCAGGACGGAGGGTTTGGCGAACCTGCCACCAAGCATCCATTGGTATTCTACCGGCTAGTCGCCAAACTCGATTTGTCGCTCGGTCTGGGCTGAGTCTCTTAGATTCACTCTCAATCGCAGGAACTCTACCCCAGCCGCACAACGCAGCCTGTTCGAATTTTGAGCGCCCTGCGTTTTCCTCGGCACGCTCAATTATTCTCGGTAGATCGAAATTATCGATATTATATCCTGTAATGAAATCCGGATCTTCTTCGCGAACCAACCTAGTCATTCCTTCTAGAATCTCCTTTTCAGAACCACGGAACTCATGCTCAGTTCGAGAATTTCCTCTCGCAATTACAACCGCAGCACAGAGTATTGTATTGTGTCTAACGCTTGTCTCTAGGTCTAATGAAAGAGTGACGAATGGAGTAGGGAATGGGTCTGTGCGAGATAGGTCAGCGATATTGCAGGCTACCACCATATCACACGGATATAATCCAGAGCCGCCGAAGTCGCGAATCATCTCTGCAGCTTCGACCCTCTTGCCATCAAACTCACTGGCTAATTCAGAAGATGCGCGTGGGCCAGCCCACAGAACCTCTCCACCGCTTGCGATATGGGGCCCTAGGTCTAAATCCAACAATAGGCGCTGGACAAAGAGAATATCTGCGCTGGAAACTTCCCATTCAGACTCGAGTCTTTTCCTTAGCCTAGGAACAACGTATGGCTGTTCGACTTCTACTCGGTAATGTGGCTTTACTCCATATGGAGTCCACTTGTCAATCGGCTCTGCAATTGATACAACTTCATCCATCTCGTGAACGATTTCAAGGTGTTCTTTCAAATCCCTATCTCGGTCTGCTTTGCCTGAAGGAGCAATCTCTAGGAATGGACTAAGGCCATCAACTAGCAGTACTACGGAATGGCCTTCTCGCGCACGACACCATAACTCGACAACTGTGCGCGGCGGTGTAGAAGCCACCGCTTGATACGAACCGGAGACGATACAAACCTCTCCACTCCATCGCATTGTGACACCCTGCTCAGAGGGGAATAGAGTCAGCAATCAACCCTTGTGTGAGGACTTGGAACCGCAGTTTGAGGTGATTTGTTAGAAATTGTTGAAAGCCGAGTCGTCCCCCTGTATATCAGATGGTGCACCAATGATGGAGGAGACCGAGTCAGACGGCGAGCCTTCTATTGATTGGGATAGTCTCACTTTCAGCTTCACTGAAACTGACAGGATGTATATTGCAACCTGCAAACAAGGAGAGGAATGGGAACCTGGGGTTATGCAGGATTTTCAAGATCTCTCACTATCACCCGCTGCTGGAGTAATCAACTATGGACAGGGGTTATTCGAAGGAATGAAGGCTAGAAGAGCCGAAGATGGTAGAATTCTACTATTCCGTCCAGAATTGAATGCAAGACGCTCTCAAGATGGCTGTAAGCGACTAGGTATGCCAGTTGTGCCCGAAGAAATGTTCCTTGATGCTGTTCACCTCGTTGTCCAAGAGAATCTCAGATGGCTACCACCTACTGGTCGAGGAGAATTATACATCAGGCCTCTCGTCTTTGGAAGTGGTTCAATCCTTGGAGTAGCTCCTGCACCCGAATACACATTCTTGGTTTACGTGGTTCCAGTTGGACCCTACTTCAAGGGAGGATTGAATCCGATCTCACTCAAGGTCTCGGATGAATTTCACAGAGCCGCACCGGGTGGCTCTGGTGGCGTAAAGGCAATTGGAAACTATGCGCCGGGAATGATGCCTTCAAAGAACGCAAAAGCTGACGGATATGCTGAGATTATCTATCTTGATGCAGTCAATCATCGCTATGTCGAAGAAGTTGGTGCAGCCAACTTCTTTTGTATCAAGGATAAGGTCCTCTACACTCCTGAGTTAACCGGAACTATCCTTCCAGGAATTACTCGACTTTCGGTTATCGAATTGGCTCGAAGTCTAGGCTACCAAGTTCTCGAGACTAAGGTAGACATCGATTTTGCAATGGATGCTGATGAAGCATTTTGTGCTGGTACGGCTGCTGTAATCTCCCCGATCGGTTCAATTGAACATGGCGGTAGTATCGCGACCTATTGTGATGGAGAAGTCGGTGCCATCACGAAGCAACTCTATGATGCTCTAACAGCAATTCAAGAAGGACGGACTAGAGACACTTTTGGTTGGACCCCAAGCGTCTAGACCAATCCCGAAACACTTTTGCATCTTCGTCTTTTTTTGTGATATCACGTCTCTCTGAGTTACGTAATGGCATCGACATCCTGTGGTTGCTTCTGAAGGCGTTTGAGTGCCTTGAAATGAAATCCCAGTATAGGTTTGTAATTGGGCAATCCTTTTTCGGATTGAACTGACATTTCTCACAATAATCACTCATCCTATTGATGTAGGCTGCTCCAGAGACATAGGGCTTAGTCATCATTGATTCTCCTAGTGCGAAGGTACCCATTCCTAACACATTAGGTTCAACAACCCAATCGTAAGCATCGATGAATGCGGCATGGAACCAATCGGTTAGTTGACGTGGGTTAATGTCCAACAAAGAGGCAATATTACCTAGAACCATTAGCCTAGGAATATGATGTGTCCAACCGTCTTCTAGCACCGAACTCACTACTGTGTCTAAACAGTACAAACCCGAATCTCCATTCCAATAAGCCATGGGTAAATTGTTTACTTGATTTAGACGATTGGGATGTGATTCATGATTAGTTGAAATTTGCCTATCTGATTCCTCGTACCACATCGCATCCCTTCTTGCAGTCGTAGTTTTATTCACTTTAATCGACCTGAAACCATCTGTAATATCATGGACGTGTTTGACATACTCTCGCCAAATCAGTTGTCGTACAAATCCTTCTATGCTGTTCATTGGAGCTGATACCGACAACACCGATTCCATCAATTTCTTGGGCATAATCCTGTGAATGTTAATCAATGCCGCTAATCTACTGTGAAAGAGACCCTTGCTATTGGAGGACATAGCATCCTCGAAAGGTCCGAAATTAGGTAGATGTTGTAATGCAAATCTCAATGATTGCAAGGCTTGTTCATGATTCGTTGGAATCTTTCTTAGGTCTATTTCCCCTGGATGATCATAGAATATTTCATTGACTAAATCTTCAACTTCCGAATCAGTATCTAAAAGTTCGAAGCTTTGTTCTTCTGGTGCTATGGGAACTCCTTTCCAAGGCATTCTATTTTCGGAATCGAAACTATATTTCCCGCCAATTGGAGCCTTTCCATCCATCAATATTCCAGTTTCTTTCCTGAACTTTCTGTAGAATTTATCCATCCTAAATGGAGGGTTCGATCCTAGTTCTTGAATGAACCATTCCCTAGGAGTTAACCAACCTGTGTGAGGATGTTGTTGTAATCTTCCAGAGACTAATAATGGCTCCAATTCTTTTCGAGTGCTCAGTTCTGCTGGATTAACAAAATGAATCAGGGGGATTTCCAATTTTTCTAATGCCTCTGAATAACTGGATTTTGTATTGATGTACCGTACTGGGTGCCCTTTTTCTTGAGTCTCAAGTGCAAAGGATCTCATATTAGCTAAAATCAACCCTAGCTTTTGTTTGTGATAGGGTCTAGATTTTCCTTTAGACAGAGATTCTATGAGTATTATCCCCGTTGATCCGGGAGGCTCCTTATTCCAGGGATTTAATTCAAGATTTAATTGATCGTAAAGAAGATACAACCATCGTTTGGGTTGAGCAGCCGTATCATCTCGAAGTTTCGAGACGAATACGGAACTGCCCAAACCCATGGTTACGTAGTCCTGATATTTTCACATCAAATTCAGCGTAGTCTGCGACCGGCTATCATCAATGCACCGATGACTGCCAATGCAGCGATTCCTGCAGAGAATCCAGGAGTGTTGTTTGACTCCTCTTCTGGCTCTACGATGGAACCTTCGCCGACCACAATTTGTCCGGCCATTCCGGAGGTAGCGTGTGGCTCACAGATGTAGTTGAATGTTTGATCGATGTCGAAGGTGTATCTGTAATCGACAGTTGTCATTGACTCGCCACTGTATACACCACCCATGTAACGAGTAGTATCGCCTTCCTTAGCAATCTGTGCTACATTGTGGGCCATGGATTCGTCGTTCCAAATCCAACATACAGTTGCTCCTACATCGACTTCCACGTATGGCTTATCATATGCCAAGCCTGTATCGTCTATTCCGATTATCTCGTCACACTCGGATGTATCAACTGCATCAGCAGGAGGCATCAGGACCTTGTCGATGACGTGAATAACGCCGTTTGATGCTGGAACGTCAGCCAATATGACATTGGCATCGTTGACCATTACACCTTCACCTACAGAGAAAGTCAAGTCGTCGCCATTTACTGCTGCAGCTGCCAAACCATCGGTTACTGCAGAGGATGGAACAGCACCAGATACTACGTGATAGAGTAGAATATCTGTTAGAAGCGCCTTACCCTCTTCATTATCGAGAGCTGTTAGATCGATTCCTGCCTCGGCAAATGCATCGTCTGTCGGCGCGAAAACCGTGAATGGACCATCACCCTGTAGAGTTGACACAAGTCCTGCTTGAGCTAGTGCGGCTACTAACGAATTGTGGATTGTTGTAGCTTGGGCGGTCATGGCAATATCTACTGCTGGAGTCCACATGTAAGCCTCACATTCTGCTTGGCTTACCATAGTGAAGGTGTGAGTTGCTAGATTGTAACAACCAGTGAATGTCTGACCATTCATCTCGTAGTTTTCGTAGTAAGCGTACGCCATGCACTCATCGAAGGACGCACCAGCCGCGATTGTGTGAGTATACATGTTGTAGCATACGTCACCATCAGCTTCTGTTACCGGTACTGGAGGCATTAGCACCTTGTCAATGACATGAATTATTCCGTTGCTTGCTTGGACATCTGCTAGTATGACATTTGCGTCGTTTACCATTACTCCTTCACCGACTGTGAATGTCAGATCGTCACCATTTACTGCTGCTGCAACCAAACCATCGGTTACTGCTGAGGATGGAACTGCACCTGATACAACGTGGTACAGAAGAATGTCTGAGAGTGTAGCCAAACCCTCATCGCTGTTCAGAGCATTCAGGTCTATTCCTGCTGCGGTGAACGCATCATCGGTAGGAGCGAAGACTGTGAAAGGACCTTCTCCTTGTAATGTGGACAATAGGTTTGCTTGGATTACCGCGGCGACTAGGGACTCGTGAATCCCAGTTCCCTGGGCGACTGTTGGAATATCTACCAAATCGGCAGGGGGCATCAGAACCTTGTCAATAACATGTACAATCCCGTTACTTGCTTCGACATCAGCAAGAATGACATTTGCATCGTTTACCATTACTCCTTCACCGACTGTGAATGTCAGATCGTCTCCGTTCACTGCAGTTGCAATCATTCCATCAGCTAATGCGGATGAAGCGACCGAGCCCGATACTACGTGATAGAGTAGAATGTCAGTTAGGGTAGCCTTTCCTTCATCAGTATCCAGAGCGGCCAAGTCGATTCCAGCGGCTGTAAATGCATCATCAGTAGGTGCAAAGACCGTGAAGGGACCTTCTCCCTGAAGAGTGGTCAATAATTCTGCTTGAACTACTGCGGCTACTAGCGAATCATGGATTCCGGTTCCTTGGGCTACAGTAGGGATATCCACCAAATCAGAGGGCGGCATGAGTACCATATCGATGACATGGATTATTCCATTGGACGCCATTACATCTGCTGCAGTAACTGTAGCGTCACCTATCATTACAGTACCGTCAGTCACGGAGAAAGTTACGTCATCACCGTTGAGCATTGTCGCTGTCATTCCGTCGGTAACCTGTGACGAGTTGACAGCTCCCGCGAGCACGTGATAGGTTAGTATGTCGACTAGTGTCGCGATTTCATCATCTGTGTTGAACGAATCTAGATCGATGCCGGCAGCGGTGAACGCATCATCGGTTGGGGCGAACACTGTGAATGGTCCATCTCCAGAGAGTGTTGCGACCAAATCTGCTCGGTCGAGAGCTGCGACCAAGGAGTCGTGGATTCCGGTTCCGGCGGCATTCGACGGGATATCTTCCTGAGCTGTTCGCTGGTCCGCGATAGCTGCGGGAGAGGCAAACAACATGACGGTCATTAGCAAGGCGGCAAGTGCTGGTTTAGCATTCATAAACCGGGTCCGATTACCTGTAGCATATATAGCGCTGTAATCACCTGAAAAAACAATAATTTTCATTTGGAAATTATCATGTGCGAAATCTGAACAATTTCCTGAAACATAACATGTCTTTATATCCAACTTCTTCTCAGCGCTTAGGCATGGAGTCACATAATTCCAAGCCTAATAGACGAACGAGAAGAGTAGCCATAGGGTCGAGCATAGCACTTGCTATCATGTTCCTCCCGACTGTGGCTGCTGAAACCTCCACCATATCGGCCACAGACTATGTTGCAGTCAGCTTTTGGATTGCAACCGCCATGATGCTTGCATCAACTGTGTTCTTTTTGGTTGAACGAAATAATGTCCCTGAAAAGTGGAAGACATCGATGACAGTTGCTGCACTAGTAACTGGTGTTGCATGGTACCACTACACATACATGCGCGAACACTGGGTAATCACTGGCGAAAGCCCGTTGGTACTCAGGTACATTGATTGGTTAATCACTGTCCCACTACAGGTTGTAGAATTTTATCTAATTCTAGCTGCAATCGGAGTAGGTACTGCAATCATGTTCCAAAGATTACTAGGAGCATCTATTGTAATGCTAGTTGCAGGATACTTCGGTGAATCCGGAGCATGGGATGTATTCGGTGATTCAAGCACTGAGATTTGGTTCGTAATCGGAATGGCCGGATGGGCATGGATTCTCTACGAACTACATGGTGGAGAAGTCGGTGCTGCTGCTGAAAGCGGAAGCGCAGGAGTCCAATATGGATTCAATGCCATGAAGTGGATTGTAACAGTAGGATGGGCTATCTATCCGCTTGGATACATGATGGGTAATGGTTTCTTCGACGGTATGGGTACCGACGACATGAACATCCTGTACAACATTGCTGACTTGGTCAACAAAACCGCATTCGGTATGATGATCTGGTACGCTGCAAAGCATGACGAGTAATCGTTAGTACCAAATTAGCAAAGTAACGGAAATACGTAACCCGAGTGGTCGGTGATACTGGCCACTCGGGCACATTCTGATAATTATGAATCTGAAAGTCTCAGATACATTCCTCTTGAAT
>Ga0209036_1001097_pt1 | contig 11624 bp, 10 predicted proteins | sample MarorgKNORR_S2LV_3_FD_188222 | JGI IMG/M metagenome (GOLD analysis project Ga0209036, IMG submission 188222) | Marine microbial communities from the Southern Atlantic Ocean, analyzing organic carbon cycling - DCM_A/KNORR_S2/LV (SPAdes) (version 2) | ecosystem: Environmental > Aquatic > Marine >... | reverse complement strand
ATAGACCAACTGCTTTTAACTAGAGATTTAATCTTAAGAAATTGCGATGTTTTTCGAGAACCGAACGCTGAGGAATTCCATCTGATCCGCAAGCACATTATGGTTACATAAGTAGAGGAACTCATATTGGTTGGGAACGAATGGGATCGCAAGCAGTTTCATGTGTGAATCTTCAGGGGTTCGATCTGCTTTCCTATTATTACAGCGCCGACATGAAGTTACCACGTTAGTCCAGACATCTTTGCCCCCCCTAGACAGAGGGTTCACGTGATCTCTGGATAATTCATGTACCCCAAATTTACCGCCACAATAAAGACATATATTTCGATCTCTACGAAAAAGGAATTTATTCTCCAGTGGCGGATCAAAGTTTTCTCTATGCACTTTACCATCACATGCAACGATGCTCGGTAACCTTAAGATTGATTGATCACCTTTTCGATTATAGCCGCCCCGAATCTCCATTACCGTGTCACCAAGTGACCAAATGATTTGATCCTTAACCAAAAGAGTTGCGGTCTCTTCACGGGAGAGCCAACTGACCGGAGTGCCTGCTTTGTTTAATCGCAAAATCTTAGCGTTCATAGACAAAGACCAAAGAAAATGAATTCGGTAGATTTCATCTTATACTAAACTTTATCGGCGTAATTACTTCTTGCTCAAATTTACAGTTCGTTTAAAAGCACCAAACTAACATGAAAAATTTATAACCAACTTGCTCTTTAGTGAGTTAATAAATGCGTCACCTTAAGTGCTCTTTACCGAATTTCTATCCTTTCCTTTTGCCCATTAAGTGGCGGTCATAACCGCCGTTGTAGTACCAATAGCCCAATTGACACAAGAATAACAGTAAAATAAAAATGGGAATCGTGCCCCAATCTCTCCCTCCAACTTGAAAGTAAAATACTGCATTATGACTGTCTTCTTCACCTGGTTGCTCTGCGGTGACAATCCCAATATAGGTTCCTCGATCCTCAAAGGCATAACTAGCTCGATAATATCCGCTATCCTCTATAGAGGGGGCTTGGTAATAAACGGTTGCCGACTCTAGATCTTCTATCTCTTGTATATCGTTCCAGTCTGCAAAGCGTCCAACATTATTAATATCCTTAATTATTCGAAAGTCTACGGACATTTCTTGAAGCAACTCATGCAAGTACTCCATGACAAAAAGGGATCCACTCACATCAGGTATATCTTCACAGAACTCCTCACTATCACGCGTTTCAGGTTGAAAAACTGTAAAATGAGCCTGCATAAAGTCAACGGTAATCACACATTGATCGTCTTGGAATGCAACACCACCATGAGTCAAAGCATGACTACTCGCAGTAATGGCGATAACGCTGATCGCTAATCGCACCCATTTAACCTTTGAAATATACCGCATACCAATTCAACGCTTGGTTGCCTACCAGGGGATCACTGTACCATCGTAATTAAAAAACCCTCCCGATGAACCTAGGTCTAGATTTCTTATCACTTCAATCATTCCCGAGACGCTTGTCTGACTGTCAATAAGTCCATTTGGCCCACCCATGTCGGTTCGAACCCAGCCTGGATGTAAAACTGCTACAGACATTTCTTCAGAAGCAAGGTCAACTGAAATACTCTTTACGACAGCGTTCAAGGCTGCCTTAGAGCTACGATAGACATAAGAACCGCCTCCCTTGTTGTCGTCTATCGAACCCATTTTTGACGTGACGTAGAGTAATTTCTTAGATTGGCCACGACGTAAATTCTCAACAATTAGCTGAGTGAGCAGAAGTGGGGCCAGAGCGTTTATGCGGAGAACAGGAATCCAATTTGCCTCATCGACATTGCCAAAACTTGAATCTCGAGGCCCATAAACACCGGCATTATTGATAAAGATATCTACAGGTCTATCTCCCAACTGAGCTGGAAAAGCCGCCATGGAGTCATCCGAGGCTACATCTAAGTTTAGGATGTCAAGCGCAGAGCTATCCTCGCTAAGCTTGATTAGCTCATCAGAGCTCCCAACATCTCGATACGTACCAATAACCTGTTCACCCATCGCCATATACTGCTTAACAAACTCTAAACCAATACCTCGGTTTGCTCCCGTTACTAAAATCGTCGACATATTTGCTCCGTACTTACCTATTTTTCGTTGAGACTAAGGTAATTTACCGATCTGCCAAGCCAACGTCAAAATTGACGGCGTTAGTTTTGCAGTCAGTCATGGTCAAATCCTCCCTATTTATATGACTTTTGCTATACTCCCGATCCAAAATTGGTTGCTCTTTCGTTATGTATAAGGGACCCACTAAATGAAAAAATTTGTCAGAAAATATGCTCTGGCTACAATTTGTTTAATAAATTCCTACGCTTCTGACGCTCAGCGATTGGAGGAGATAACGGTTATTGGAGTAGTTCCCGCGGGTTCAAGCATTGACGCAACTAAACTTGCGTACCCAATCCAAACGGCAAATGCTGAAGACTTGGATAGTGCGTCAATATTAAATATTGCGGACTTTCTTCGCCAAAACTTCTCTAGCGTCTCAGTGAATGACGCCCAAAATAATCCCATGCAACCCGATATTCAATATCGTGGTTTTACGGCATCGCCACTATTAGGCTTAGCGCAAGGCCTTGCTGTCTATCAGAATGGCGCTCGTATCAACGAGCCTTTAGGAGACACAGTAAATTGGGACCTATTACCTCAGTCAGCTATCGAGACCTTGACTCTCGGCGGAGGTGCAAACCCTCTTTACGGCTTGAATAGTTTGGGCGGAGCGTTAGTAATCGAAATGAAGAATGGTTTTAGCTTTGAGGGAGCAAATCTGGAAGTAAGCGCAGGGTCATTCGGGAGGACAGTTTCGAACTTTGAAATCGGCGGTAACAACGGAGAATTCGCATTCTATGCAAACGTCGAGTACTTTGATGAAGATGGTTGGCGTGATTATTCCAGCTCAGATGCTATCAACTTTTACGGAAGCCTTGGTTGGCGCAAGGAAAACACTGAAATAAATTTAAACTTCCAGCACGGGGAGTCAGAATTGACAGGGAATGGTGCTGCGCCGATAGAGCTCATAGATCTGCGGCGAGAGGCCATCTTCACTGGACCAGATATTACTGAGAATGATATGGACATGTTTGGGGTAGACTTTTCCCACGAGTTCAATTCCAAGATAAGTTTTAGCGGCAACATTTTTTACAGAGAAAATTCTACTGACGCGTTTAATGGAGATGGTTCCGAATTCGGCGTTTGTTCGTTTAACGGTTCAGAGTCCTTAATTGAAGGGCTTGAAGAAGATGATCTGGAGGAAATCGGTTTAGACGATGATGATGTCTGTGACTCTCAATTTGGGAACAGCAATCTTATGGAAAACTTCTTAAATAGCACAGCACAAGCCCTTAATTCTGATGACACCTTTAACATAGAGCTCTTTGATGGAGACGAACTCTCTGGAACTGGCATCCTCTCTGATGACGCTATCAATAATCTGAGTAACCGCAACCAAGAGAGCACAGGGGCAGATTTCCAATTTACCGTAGTTGATGAGTTTTTAGGGATGGCTAATCAGTTAGTTGTTGGCGGTTCATACTTTAATGGTGAATCAAAATTTGATTCGGTGCTTGAACTCGCAAACATTAACCCTTTGACCCGACTTACAACGTCTCTTGGGACGGGCACGTTTGTTGATGAGGCTGCCACTTTAATCTCTACCCAGACGGAATCATTCAGTATTTATTTCTCAAATATTTTAGATTTAACCGAATCAATTTCGCTGACAGCATCAGCGCGAGCTAATAAAACTGAGGTCGATTTGAGGGACAAGTCCGGAGAACGACCTGAGCTAAATGGGAATCACACATTTTCTCGAATCAACCCATCCTTGGGTCTTACATGGCAAGTCAGCGAAGATCATAATTTCTATGCTTCATACTCCGAGTCTTCAAGGGCGCCAACACCCATCGAGCTTGCGTGTAACGAAGGTGTTTTTGATCTAGCAGTTCAGTATGCAATGGCAGAAGGGGATGACCCTGATGATGTAGACTTTGAGTGCAGGCTACCAAATGCCTTCCTTGCCGACCCTCCTCTAGACGATGTAGTCGCTAAGAGTTTCGAATTAGGTAGCAGAGGCCAACTTAATAATTTGCAGTATTCCCTCGGCGTCTTTCATACTACAAATCATGACGATATCTTATTTCAAACAACTGGTCGATCTACTGGACTATTCGCCAACGTCGATAAGACACTCCGAAAAGGATTTGAAGGTTCCATTAGCGGCGAAATTCAACGCTTCAATTGGATGCTTTCGTATAGCAATATCAACGCTAGCTTTGAAGATAGTTTTAATGCGTTAAGCCCCAACCATGATTTTGCGGATGACGACGATGAGATACAGGTTCGAAGCGGAGATAAAATTCCAGGCATTCCCGAACACCAGTTCAAATTTTTGGGCAACTATGAACTCACTGACGGTTTGCATGTTGGTTTTGACATCGCGCGAAATAGTAGTCAATTTTTAAGAGGCGATGAATCAAATCAAATGGGCGAAATTGACGGATACACAGTAGCTAATTTACGCCTCCGCTATGCAGTTAGTGAAAACCTAGAGATATTCGCAACTGTTCAGAACCTCTTCGATAGAGAGTTCGAAACTTTCGGCTTGCTAGGAGAGGAGCCAAACGAACTCGAAGTTCCAATTATTGAAGACCTCGAGATACCGATCTTTTTAGGATCAGCTCCTCCGCGAGCGGGTTACATCGGACTTAGCTATAGTTTTTGAAGTCAATTAAGGAAATATTGTGAAACTAGCAAAACAACTCAATCATTTAGGGACTGAAACCGCCTTCGCGGTTTCTGCCGCAGCGGCCGCTTGGGGCGCAAAGGGAAACAAAATTTACCCCTTTCATTTGGGAGATATCAATCTACCAACCCCCGAAAATATCGTGGAAGCCATGCAGAAAGCAATCGGTGACGGCTATACGGGTTACTGCCCTGGTGCAGGGATACCAGAACTGCGCGATGCAATCGCCAGGGATGTAGGATCTAAAAGAGGCCTCCAATATAGCGCGGAAAATGTTTCTGTTCAGCCCGGTGGAAAACCGGTCATCGGTAAATTTCTAGCGACGGTAATGGACCCTGGTGATGAGGTGCTTTATCCGAACCCTGGTTATCCAATCTATGAGTCCCAAATTGAGTACCAAGGCGGGGTAGCGGTTCCCTATGGATACATAGAAACGGCAACCGGCTTTAGTCTTGACCTAGAAGCAATAAAGAAGTCTATAACGCCAAAAACAAAGGCGATTTTCTATAATAATTTCCAAAATCCAAATAGCGCTGAATCATCTGTGGAAGAGATGGAGGAATTAGCAGAGCTGTGCATAGCCCATGATCTTTGGGTTCTTAGCGATGATGCTTATTTCGAAATTCAATATAGTGGAAACCCCCTATCCATAGTAAGTCTTCCCGGAATGCAAGAAAGAACCGTTATTCTTTACACATGTTCTAAACGCTTTGCGATGACAGGCTGGCGATTAGGGGCAGCGATAGGACCTAAGGACGTGATAGAAATAATCAGTAAATTCAACACCAATATTGAGTCCTGCACCACACATTTTATCCAGCGCGGCATGATTGAGGCCATCGAAGGCGACACTTCTGGACCAGATAATATACTAGCCGAACTAAAGAAACGTCGTGACGCAACGGTGAATGGGTTAAACGCTATCGACGGTATTTCAGTTACAGCTCCTAACAGTACGTTCTATTTATTTCCAAATGTAAGCAAAGTCATGCAACGAAAAAACCTTAGTGACGTTAATGACTTAATGGAACAGGCTCTCACTGAGACCAGTGTTTCTTTCTGTACACGAAAGCATTTCGGCAGAACCGTTAAAAACGAAACGGGTGATTATTTACGATTCGCTTACTCTGGTATTAATATTGATAACATCAATGAGGGAATGGCTAAATTAAAATTGTTTTTCGAAAACTAACTGCCCATTAGTTCGTAAATTGATATCACTGACAAAGTAAAATTTTAAGATCCTGTGAATTTTGGTTTTCGCTTTTCCATAAACGCTCTTCTTCCTTCTTGATAGTCTGCGCTTAAGAAGCAATCATTAACCATTCTTTCTATATGTGCTGGATTTTTCTGGCCAGGATCTTTTACTACTTCACCAACCGTCTTCTTTACCGCCCTGATAGTTAAAGGTGCGTTTGTCACGATTTTATTTGCATACTCATTAACAGTTTGCTCTAACAATTCCGATCCAACCATGAAGTTAACCAGGCCGATTGATAAAGCTTCGTTTGCCTCCAAAAAACGCGCCGTAAAGAGAATATCCTTCGCGTGTGATGGCCCTACAATCGACTCCAGAGTTTTTACAGCCTCAAAGCCGTAACCGAGCCCTAATTTTGCCGCTGGAATTCCAAATTTCGATTGCTGAGTAGCTATACGAATATCAGTATTCAGCGCAATTGCAAGCCCACCACCAATACAGTAACCTCGAATCATCGCCACCACCGGTGTTGCGAAATTCGCTAATTTATCAAGTGCATCGTCAAAAGCTGCCTCATAAGCATCTCTATCTCTTTGGCTTGACCTCTTGTCCTCGAATTCAGAAATGTCCGCGCCTGAGACAAAAGCAGCGTCTCCAGCACCCTTAAGTATTAATACCCTTAACGACTTTTCTTCCTGAAGCTTACCTAGTATTTCACCAAGGCCTTGCCACATATCAAGCGACATCGCATTGCGCTTCTCCGGAGCATTGAAAGTTATCCAGCCTATCCCATCGTTCACTTCGGCCAACATTTTTGGAGTAGGCGAGTCAATAATCATCTTTGTTCATCCAATAGTAGAATTATTTGGTTTTGCTATTTTTAATAACGCCGTTAGTCTTTAGCTTGTCTATGAATTCTTTGCTGTAGTTCAGTTCTCGGAGAATCTCCTCCGAATGGGCGCCGAGCTCCGGGCCAGCTTTATCGAAATACGCTCCATGCCTGAATTTAGAGAGATTGATAGGCGACCTTAAAAGATCAAGTTCTCCTAAGGCAGGGTGTTTTGCCTTTTTTGTCATACCTAGTGACGAGACATGATGGTCACTGAAGGCCTCTCCGATATTATTAATCGGCCCGCAAGGAATCCCTACTGAGTTCATTTTTTCAACCAACTCTGCTGTAGAAAAACGGGCGGTGATTTCGTTTACCACTTTCCACAACTCCGCTCGATTTTGCAACCTCCCCTCGACAGTAGAGTAGCTTTTATTGGCTGCCAAATCTCTAGCACCTGTAACTTCGCAGAAAGCCTCCCACATTTTATTAGTACTCGCAGCAAGGTTTACCTGCCCATCCTTCGTGTCGAAAACACCCATTGGGGAAAGAGTAGGGTGATGATTGCCTTCCTGCTTTGGTATCTCGCTACTCATAGTGTAACGGGCCGCTTGGAAGTCCAATTTGCATAACATCGACTCTAACAAAGACGTGTGAACCCACTGCCCTTCCCCAGTTTTTTCTCTATGCAAAAGGGCTAACAATATTCCCTGACCTAAAAACATGCCTGCAGAGGTATCGCTTACTGCAATGCCAGCGCGCATTGGTCCACGATCAGGCTCGCCAGTAACTGTCATCAAACCACTCATTCCTTGGATCACTTGGTCCACGGCAGGACGTTCAGCATAAGGCCCTTCTTGACCGAACCCAGAAATACTCCCAAAGATAATTGAAGGATTGACTCTTTTTAGGGATTCATAATCAATGCCGAGACGATTTTTTACGTTAACTCGAAAATTTTCGATTACCACATCTGCCTTTTTTACAAGATCCATGAATACCTTGAGGCCTTCCTTAGATTTGAGATTTAGGCATAAGCTTCTTTTATTTCGGTGAAGGTTTTGAGAATCAGAGCCTTGACGACTACCCGCAATGTCGCCTTCAACAGGGGCTTCTATACGAATGACATCTGCCCCCCAATCTGAAAGCAGACGGACTGCGGTTGGGCCAGCTCGAGCAATGGTTAGATCAAGAACCAAGTAGTCGGAAAGAGGAAGTGCTGTGTTAGTCATATTTATTATTGATGTTTTGATTCGAAGTAGCTACTTGACAGTAATTTCATCTGGTTAGCCTAAGCTCTATCTCTTGACGCCGAGCACCGGCAAGTATACTTGGTAGGGAGTAGTTCCCCTCATGACATCCTGATTCATAAAGCCGCTGACCTGATGCCATCCTCTGTAGCGTGATACGAGACTTAATTACCTCTGAATATATCTTTGGATCCGTTATTTCAAACTCTAGAACGATTTCTGAATCCGATACAGGGGTATAGCGCTCTATTACTTCTAGCCTTTCACTCGACCTTAACCTTCGATTGGATTGTTCTGGTCTAAAAGACGTTGTGTGGACTACCAATGTGTTGCCATCCCAAAAACCTATTGAGTCGCCAAAAAATTTAGGGAAAGCCGGCTCTAAATGCTGACTATTCAGTCTAACAATGCGAGGCGAAGTATGATATTCGCCGTAAATCATAACGTAGTTTTCATTTTGGACTATCTGCATATTTCGCCAAGGACCGTCAAGCGGTAGTTGCACGATTAATGGTAACTGTCCTGGCACACCCAAGCATCTCTCGTTTGCAGGTCGATTTTCCGGTCCATCGAATCGCGTAAAACCAGAATTTGCTCGAAGCGCAAAAATATCTTGAGGATTTTCCTCTAGGTACGGCAAGCGCCCATCATCTGGCTGCACTATCCTCGAGGTAAGGTATTCTCCAAGAACAGGTACAAAACTAGTAACCAATCCGTTGAAGTTAACGTCCGATTGCTGCGTTATAGTTCCGCCGATAGGTGGCGGACTTCTATCTGCTCTCAATGGTTCTTGGGCTCTCTCTGTGGCAGCCTGTCTTGCCTGCTCTAGATCCCTTATTTCTTGCGGCGTATAGGTGCTTTTAAGACCAAGAGAATCGGGCCTCTCAAGCGGGGTCATTGATTGGTCAGTCCATACACCTTGCAAATCTGGGTCTCCAAATTCCGTAACGGGCACCGAGTAAGACGTCTCCGCTTGCGGCAAACCGACCACCGCGAATGCTAAGCAAGAAATGAAAATAAAGGCTTTTATTTTAAAATTAACGACGCTCATATTTTTATCTTATTTTTTGAGAAACTATGATTTCGATACTTAAACGGTATTATACTGACTTCAACTTATCAAACCATTCAAGCTAATTAAAACTGAGGAAAGCGTATGTTATGGTACTAACGGCAAGCCGAACAGATACAAAACGTAAAAAAGAGATAAAAAAGGAATAACATTGAGAACAATAAACATAGCCTTTGCCGTAGTCCTGATTTTGTCTTTAGTATCAGCTTGCTCGACCAGCATTGAGCCGCCAAACGGGGTTGTTAACTGGTCTCTTGCTAATACGACTGGAAGCAGGGTAACCATGAGCGTTTATGATAAAGTTTGCAACAGAAGCTATTTTAGGGTCGTAGTGCCTAGAGGGCGTGAGACTGCGATTTCAACCTGCGCGGACGCAGATGGTGAAGCGGACGTTCGATACCGCAGATACAGCTTCAAAACAACTGCAGACAATCCATGGCTTGATACCAAAATGAATGCTAATCAGGCGTTAATGATCCGTTAATTTGTCTGCTAAAAATATTTTCAAATTATTAATTTAAACGGCTTCTTAGAAGCTAATTGGATTGTAAAAATTGGATAGCTCTGTCCGGAAAATCAGTAAAAATACCATCGACATCAGCTTCCTGGAAATGTTTGCGCAATAGTTCATCAAAGTTTCCTGCGTAATCTGGCACTTGCCCCGGGTCCAGTCGATAAGTATATGGGTGTACTTTCAGCCCTGCTGCATGAGCTCGAGAAACCAGAGAAGTAATCTGCACATTCGATGCAGTCGATTCGCGAGAAATTACTAAGCCCTTCTCAGGCCCAATCCCATCTGCAAAGTTTGCAAGTTCATTCATTCCGCCTTCTTCAAAAATCCAAGGATACGTAGTGCTATTACCAATCAGTTGAATTAAATTTATCTCTATTCCGACCTCTGGAAAGATATTGGTTTTTATTTCTTTCAACTCTTCGAAGCTAAAAGTTTGCAAGAATACCTTGTCACTCTTGGAGAGATAGCCATACTCCTTTAACAACTTAACTACTGCTGTACTTATATCCTTCCCTTCGTCGCGATGAAATTTGGGCTGTTTGATTTCAGGATAAATACCAATATCTTTTCCAGTCGATTTATTTAACCCTTGAATAAGCTGTATCTCTTCCTCTAAGGTAGAAATACTAAATGACGATGAATTCATTGGGAAACGATTTTGATACCCTTGTACTCTTTCATCTCCTCTTAAACGAAAACCCTCCGTAGCTGACAGAGAACGAATTTCCTCCAGCGTGAGATCTATAGCGTAATACCGCCCATTATCTCGACTCCTATTGGGAAATTTTTCCGAAACATCCGTTGTTCTATCCAATGTAATATCATGTAAGACAATCAAAGCATCATCTTTTGTCATGACGACATCTTGCTCGATGTAATGGGCACCCATAGCATAGGCCATAGCTTTTGCCGCAAGGGTATGCTCAGGCAAATAACCACTAGCTCCTCTATGGGCTATAACTATTTTTTCTGCGGATAATGTTTTAAATGTCATTAAAGAAGAAAGCAAGGCCAAAAAAATTGTTAGCAGACGCATTATTCTAGACTCTTAAGTTTATTTTATTTTTGTTATAACTTACCAAGCACAGATGACAATCTGATGAAGCCGCTATCTAAACACAATTTGTCTAAATACCAAACCGATAACGAAGCTTGATCGCAAATGAGTCAACTATTCGGTCATTCCATCCTTGTTCCAGTAGGTCTTGGAAAGTATAGAAACTATTCCTTGGCAAGTTTGAACCTCGCGTGTAGACCACAAATAGGTCGGAAAGAGGCGCTATCTGCCATCGATACCGAGCCTGGAAAGTCAGTCTACTAATCACGAAATCATCGGGTTCGTTATCTGGATTAGCAACCGGTTTAAGTTTCTCTAGACGTTGCGGATTGACTTGCCAGAAGCGATCCTCGAAAGCCTTCAGTGAGTTCCACTGCAGAGTCACTCTAAACTGCTGACGCGCTGAGATGAAATAGTTCGAATCTAACTTTGGTGCCCATTGATGTGCCTCGAAACTCGTGTAGTTGCCTCCTCCTTGGTGCACGAGCAACGCCTCTTGGTCCGTATAATTTAAACTGAGATCAAACGAGAAACGATCGTTTGGACGCCAAACAATGCCAGCGCCTGTAGTTAAGGCTTTAGGACCTAGATCCTCCTGACCAGCATCTAGATTTAATGACCATGCGAGGACATTCGCAGGATTAGAGCTAAAACTCGTGCGTAAGCTGAAACGCTCTGGAATACGAAAATCACCTGTACCCCTGCCAAGCCTATCGTCTGCTCGCTTAGGCAGATAAAGAAACTGAACATCTACCGTATCATTGTTAAGATAGTTCCATGTTCTCGCAACGGACTGAGCATTTTGTACAGGGGTTCCATCAATATTGTACTGATTAGTTAAAGCTATTGTCGTTGTTCTTGACTGAAGACCGGGGATGTCAGACTCAGTGAGCACAAAATTATAATCTAAATTTTGCTGCGAATTC
>Ga0209036_1001095_pt1 | contig 11639 bp, 10 predicted proteins | sample MarorgKNORR_S2LV_3_FD_188222 | JGI IMG/M metagenome (GOLD analysis project Ga0209036, IMG submission 188222) | Marine microbial communities from the Southern Atlantic Ocean, analyzing organic carbon cycling - DCM_A/KNORR_S2/LV (SPAdes) (version 2) | ecosystem: Environmental > Aquatic > Marine >... | reverse complement strand
GTAACTATTTTTATAAAACACATACAATTTAAGATACAAATTGATAATCTTTTAATATAAATAAGTTCAAAAATGGTTTACTCACAAGCAAAAGTTATCGCAGGTGGATTAGCTCATATACCAATTGTTATATCAGTTTTTTATCTCATAATGACTTTTTTTAATAAAAGGGCTATAAAATTTGAAGAAGCAAATAAATCGAAAAAAACTGAGGCAAAAGTTGTGAAACCTAAGACTGAACCAAAACCAGTAGCTGCTGTGAAGGCGGAAGCCCCAAAGCCTATGAAGAAAAAACATGCTGATGTACCAGTAAATATCTATAGGCCAAAGACTCCATTTGAAGGAACTGTGACTGGGAACTACAGCCTCCTTAAAGAAGGGGCTATTGGAAGGGTAAATCACATAACTTTTGACCTTAAGGAAAGCGATCCTTTTTTAAATTATGTCGAAGGACAAAGTATAGGTATTATGCCTGTAGGTGAAGATGCCAATGGTAAGCCCCATAAGCTAAGACTATATTCAATAGCTAGTACAAGACATGGGGATGATTTCGAAGGTAATACCGTTTCTCTTTGTGTCAGGCAACTTCAATATGAAAAAGATGGTGAAACTATAAATGGTGTTTGCTCAACTTACTTATGTGATATTAAGCCAGGAGATAAGGTAAAGATTACCGGTCCTGTAGGAAAAGAAATGCTTCTTCCTGACGAAGAGGATGCAAATATAGTAATGTTAGCTACTGGTACGGGTATAGCTCCTATGAGGGCTTATCTAAGGAGAATGTTTGAAGCTACCGAGAAGGAAAAAAATAAATGGAACTTTAAAGGTAAAGCTTGGTTATTTATGGGTGCTCCTAAATCAGCTAACTTGTTATATGAGGAAGATCTACAGAGATATCTTGAAAACTATCCAGATAACTTTAAATATACTAAAGCCATTAGTCGTGAACAACAAAATACAAAAGGCGGAAGAATGTATATTCAAGATAGAGTTCTAGAATCTGCAAATGAAATCTTCAATATGATCGAAGATGAAAAAACTCATATTTATCTTTGTGGTTTAAAAGGTATGGAACCTGGCATAGATGAAGCTATGACAAAAGCAGCTGAAGAAAAGGGATTAAATTGGTCAGAGTTAAGACCACAATTAAAAAAAGCTGGTAGGTGGCACGTAGAAACTTATTAAATTTTTCTAAAAAGTTTTTTTAAATAACTAAAAGACTTTTTTGGTTTAGACACAAAATGTAGCTAATTAGCCAAAAAAAGACGATTTTATCTATATAAGACTTATAAAAAAATATGCCCTCAACCTTAAGTAATCCTCTTAGATTAGGTTTGCGACAAGAAAGAGTAATATCTCCACAATGCCTAATAATATTCGGAGCTAGTGGAGATCTTACCCACAGGAAACTTATACCTGCCTTATTTGAACTCTATTTGCAAAGAAGGATACCTAGTGAATTCGCTATAGTTGGATGTGCAAGAAGGCCTTGGAGTGATCAAGATTTTAAGGAAAAAATGCAAGCTAAGTTAGCTGATCAAATATCTGAAAATGAAAAGGAATGGGAACAGTTTTCAAATTATCTATTCTATGAGCCAGTTGATTTGCAGCAAGAAGATCATGTTGTAAGACTTTCCAAAAGATTAAATGAAATTGATAAATTACAGGCTACACATGGTAATAAGACCTTCTACTTATCAGTATCTCCAAACTTCTATGGAAGTGGATGTAAGGCTCTAAAGGCTGCTGGATTACTAGATGATCCTAAGAAAAGTCGAATTGTTATTGAAAAACCCTTTGGAAGAGACTATTCAAGTGCTAAGAAATTAAATAAGATCGTTCAAAGTTGTGCAGATGAAAGTCAGATATATCGAATAGATCATTATTTAGGGAAAGAGACTGTTCAAAACATACTGGTTATGAGGTTTGCTAATACTATTTTTGAACCTATATGGAATAGAAATTATATTTCAAGTGTTCAAATAACATCATCGGAAACAGTTGGGGTTGAAGATAGAGCTGGTTATTATGAAAGCTCTGGAGCTTTAAGAGATATGCTCCAAAATCATTTAACTCAAATGCTTGCTGTTACTGCAATGGAGCCTCCTGGTAAATTTGAACCTGAGGCAATAAGAAATGAAAAAGCAAAAGTTCTTCAAGCTTCAAAACTTGCCGATGAGGATGAACCTTGGAATTGTTGTATCAGAGGACAGTACGCAAAAGGAGGAAATAGCCTAAAAAGACTTCAAGGTTATAGAGATGAAGACGGAGTAAATTTGAACAGTACAACAGAAACTTATATTGCTACAAAAGTATTTATTGATAATTGGAGATGGCAAGGAGTTCCTTTCTACTTAAGAACAGGTAAAAGACTGCCAAAAAGACTTGGGGAAATTGTATTGACATTTAAAGATGTACCAGTACATTTGTTTGAATCAACAATAATTAATCCCGCGCCAAATCAGCTTATTCTTAGGATTCAGCCTAATGAAGGAGCTACTTTTAAATTTGAAGTCAAATCACCTGGTTCTGGGATGAAATCAAGACCAGTTGAGATGGAATTTTCTTATGATGAATCTTTTGGAGAACCTTCTGATGAAGGTTATGTAAGGTTGTTGGCTGATGCCATGCTTTCTGATCCTACCTTGTTCACAAGAAGTGATGAGGTTGAAGCTGCTTGGAAACTTTATACACCATTAATAGAATTAATGGAAGATGCTCCTTGGAAGTTACCTATTCACAAATACGAATCAATGACTTGGGGACCTCCTGAATCAGATCAATTACTTTCCAAAGACAATATTTTCTGGCGCAGACCTTAACTTTATAATGAAACCTCAATTAACACTTCAAACCCCATTAGAGCTGCCTCATCAAGAAATATCTAATTATTTAAATCAATTATGGATTTCTGAAGATGAAGATAGTTCTGGAGCAAATACTTTTACTTTGATGGTCTGGCAGCCTGCATGGCTTGAACAATGTTTAGTTAAATCAGGCTTAATAAGTGGACCAATTACTGGGACATTAAGTCCAGAGATAATTAAAGTTGCTAAAAATTTAATTATAGATAAAGGATTATCACATACTACCTCTATATATAGTGAAGAGTTATTGACTTTATTGAAGGAAAATTTATCAAATAAAGATCAAGAAGACTTAAGAGGGCAATTCTTTGAATCTTCAATAAGTACCTTAAATCCTAGAAGATTGATTACTTTAGCACCAACTTTAAATAAAGAATCAGAGATAAAAACTTTTGTATCCGCCTATTGCCCACTTAGTGACAACACTATAACTCAACCTATTTGTGGCGATTTAGTTGTCATAAGGGGTGACTCTAATTCTATTAATAAAAAAGGATTGAAAATTATTGATGACCTATCTATAAAAGATTTACCTACATGGTTATGGTGGAATGGCAGCCTTGATGAATCTCAAGAAATTTTTAATTATCTTACTGATCAAGGTATTAGATTAATTATTGATACTGCAAATGGGTCGCCCAAAAGATGCTTGAAAATCCTCTATCAATCAATAAAATCAAATAAGGCTATTAACGATTTAAATTGGGTAAGACTTAAAAGTTGGCGTGAATCATTAGCAATGATTTTTGATCCTCCATCCAGGAGACCTATTTTAGATCATATCTCAGATATAGATATAGATATAGCAGAAGGTAATTTTCTTCAAGCGTTACTTTTAATTTCGTGGATTAGTGACAAACTAGAATGGGTATTTTCAAAAATAGATAAACATGGAGAATTAATAAAAATTGAATTCGAAAGAAATAATGGCGAGAAAATTTCTACATGTATAAATCCTGTGCCTTTGGGAAATCCAAGTATTCATTCTGGCCAAGTTATTGGATTAAGGTTGATTTCCAAAATTAGTGAGGTTCGTAAAAACAATACTTGTGTAATACTTGGCTGTGAATCTGTTGAATGTATGAGACTTGAAGCAGGAGGTATGGCTGATATGCAATTAATAGAGCAAGTCGTTCCCAATGCTTTTGCTTCCTCAGAATCAGATGTAAGTAAGTTATTGGGAAGTAGTAGAGGAAATACCAGTCCACTTTTTGAAAATGCTATCAAGGTCGCAGTACAAATATTTAATGGTTTTAATAAATAAAACTAATTAAATGCCTTGTGTAATATCTTCTCCTTCAACTGATACTGGGAAAACTACTTTAGCTCTGTTGATTTCTTGTTGGGCTTTTTCAAAAGGGATAAAAATACAAACTTTCAAGGTTGGACCAGATTATCTTGATCAACAACAACTTAGTTCAATTGGCCAACCTATTTGTCGAAATTTAGATATTTTTTTAAGTGGTGAAGAATGGGTTCAGAAAAATTTTTTAAAGCATTCTTTGAAATATGAGCTCTCATTGATAGAAGGAGCCATGGGTCTTTTTGATGGATTAGGTGCAACTGCTTATTCAAGTACTGCAAATGTTGCAAAACTACTTGATACTCCAATAATTTTTATTGTTAATGCTAAAGGTCAAGTAACCTCTCTTCTTCCAACAGTTAGAGGTTTTAGAGATTTTGATAATGAATTATCAATAAAAGGAATTATATTTAACAATGTCAATTCAGATAGACATAAAAGATTAATTAGAGAAGTTTTTAAAAATGAAGATATCGAAATTCTTGGTTTTTTACCTTCTGATTCAAAAATAACTGTTAATAAAGCTAATTTAGGTTTAATTTCTCCATTTGATAGTGATAGAAAAATTGATGTTGATTATTTTGCAAGTTTTGCTGAAAAAAATCTTGATGTTGTTTCTCTAAGCAAATTCCTGAAATCCCCTCCAAAAAAAAATATATTAAATACCACTATTAGTAATGATTTTAAAATAGATAAAAATAAACCTATCGCAATTGCAGAAGATAAAATCTTTCATTTCCAATATCCTGAAACGAAGGAGTTTCTTGATGAAATAGGAATTCCTCTAATTTCATGGAGCATTTTTAATAATGAAGAAATTCCAAATGAGGCTTCATCTTTAATTATTCCAGGAGGTTTTCCTGAAAAATATGCTAGTCATATAAGTAATTCAGATAAAAGCTTAAAGTCATTAAGAGAATTCCGTAAAAAAGGATTTATTTATGCAGAGTGTGGTGGGATGATGATCTTAGGAGATTTAATAAAAGATGAAAATGGTAACAACCATAAAATGAGTGGAATATTACCTTTTAAATCAATAAAAAGTAATTTGTCGGTAGGTTATAGATATATAAAGGGTCTTAAAGACACTCCAATAATTAAACAAAATCAATTAATAAGAGGACATGAATTTCATTATTGGGAAGTTGAACGTTCTTCCTCAGAATTTGAGTTAAAAAAAAATGAACATAACAGCCAATTATCTTTTCCATGGGAAATTAAATCGTGGGAGACTAAATTTAAAAATGAAGGGTGGTCAGATAACAAATTACATGCAAGTTGGATTCATTTACATTTACCAAGTTGCCCAGAAGCTGCAAAAAACTTTATAAATGCTACACAAGTTAATTATTCTCAAAATTCTTAATTTATTATCAAATTAATTATGTTTAGAGGTGAACCTATAAAAACTATTCCTGGTAATGTAATTAGTGGACCTAAAAGACTTCCTACAATAACTTCAAATTTTGTATGACCAAGAGTTTCTTTTAAAGCTAATTGAGACTCAGGATCTAATTTCTTTGCGAGTTTGTTTATTTCTGCAGCCTGAATACCGGCTGATTTTCTAACCCCACTGGCGTCGTACATAACAATTAGTGAAAGTGCAATCGCTAATGCAAATATTGGGTTATCAAAGCCTAATTGAAAACCTATTCCTGAAGTAGTTCCAGTTATTAAAGCAGAATGGCTTGAGGGCATCCCTCCTGTTTCAAACATAATTCCAAATCTAATCTTTCCTGTTGAAAAGAAATTAAATATAATTTTGAAAAATTGAGCTATTAAACAAGATAATAAACTCCAGAAAAGAACTGAATTATCAAAGAAAGCTGAAAATTCTGACATAAGTTAAATACTCTTTACCTATCTCTATTTGTAATGAAATCAGCTAAGGAGATTAAATGTTTTGCATTTAAACCCCAAGGCTCAATTGCTTTCTTAGCTTTGTCCACTAAATCGAAAGCTCTTTTCTTTGATTCCTCCATTCCAAGTAATTTAGGATACGTAGTTTTATCTGCCAAAAGATCTTTACCTGCTGTTTTGCCAAGCTTCTCACTGCTTGAAGTTAAATCAAGGATGTCATCTATTATTTGGAATGCTAAACCTATTCCCTCTGCATATGTAGTTAGGGCCTTTAATAATTCTTCATTAGCTCCGGCAATCATTGCTCCAGTTCTTACGCAAGCTTTTAATAATGCACCGGTCTTATGAAGATGAATGTACTCAAGGGTTTCGAGATCAACCTCTTTCCCTTCACATTCCAAATCAACAACTTGACCTCCAACTAGTCCAGGTGCTCCTGCTACTAGGGAAAGTTCTCCAACTACATTTAATAATCTATTGGGATCAACGCCAGGGCTTCTTAATGAGACCATTTCAAAGGCTCTAGTTAATAATGCATCGCCAGCCAGAATAGCTAATGCATCTCCATAAACTTTATGGTTAGTAGGTCTTCCTCTCCTTAAGTCGTCATTGTCCATCGCAGGTAAATCATCATGAATTAAGGACATGGTATGAATCATTTCTATGGCAACCGCTGTAGGAACAGCTAGAGAGGGATCACCTCCTGCTAGAGAACAAGATGCTAGACACAAAATAGGACGTATCCTTTTACCTCCAGCCAGTAGAGAATATCTCATTGATTCCCTAAGTACTTCTGGATTCTCTGGGCCTAATGATAAATTAAGAGCTTCTTCGACGACATTTCTTGTGTCTGTTAGATATTTTTCAAAATCTTGAATATTATCTATAACTTCTGTCATTTTTACGTTGAGTAATTTTTTTCTGCATCATTGGCTTTATGGCTGCAGGTCATTAAGAGTTGATGATAAACCAAATTGTTTTTGCCAGCTGGAAATAGTATTTACTAGTAACATTGTTACTGTCATTGGTCCAACACCACCAGGGACGGGAGTGTATGCAAATACTTTGGGAATGACATCTTCTAATAATACATCTCCACATAATCTGTTTTTGCTTTTGTCGGAACTTTTTAATCGATGAATTCCAACATCAATAATTACAGCACCCTCTTTAACAAAACTCGAGTCTATTAGGTTAGGTTTTCCTGCAGCAGCAATTAATATATCCGCTTCCTTGCATATTTTATTTAAATTTATAGTTTTCGAATGAGTCATTGTTACCGTCGCATTAAGATTCAGCAACATAAGGGATAGTGGTTTTCCAACCAACAAACTTCTTCCAATAACAACAATTTTCTTTCCTTCAATTTCAATATTTTGGGATCTTAGTAAATTAATTATCCCAGCTGGTGTGCAGGATCTCATCGCAGGTTCATTTTTTACTAACTTCCCAATATTTTGCTCATTTAATCCATCTACATCTTTTCCTGGATTAATGAAACTTATCAATCTTTGTTCATCAAATTTCTTTGATATGGGTAGTTGTAATAACATTCCATCAATATCATTATCAAGGTTTAATTTATTTAATAATTGTTCAACTTCTTTTTGCTCTACTGAATCTTTTAGATGAAAAATATAACTCTTTATTCCTACTCGCGAACAAGCTTTTTCTTTGTTCCCTACATAAACTCCGCTTGCGGGATCTTCGCCAATTCTTATTACAGCCAAACCTGGATTTCTTTTTGCAATTGTTTTATTAATTTGAATATAGTTTTTTAATCTTTCTTCGATTTCTAAAGATAATTTTTTACCATCTAGTTTTAATGACATTTAGAAAAACTTCTCCTTTTTACTTCTAGCATGCCTATAATTTTAAATTAATCAATTATATCTAATTGTATTCTGTGGAAACTACTACAAGAATTATAAAAAAATTAAATAAATTATGGAAAAGAAGTCAATTCCCTGCACAGAATCCTATTCAAATTTCAACAATAGATAAATTAATTATCTTCCTTATATGTATTGTTATCTCCATAATATCTTCCTATAAAATTCTTATTGCTCCAACGTTAGGAGTTTCAGATGTTTTTTCTTGGGGCTTGAATTTTGCTGAAGTCTTATTCACGTGTGGATTTTTAATACTAGTTTCTAGAAAAGAAAATCCAAACATTAATTCAAGACAAATCTTGTTAATTATTTCACTGCTGTTAGTCGTTCAGATGATAAAAAATATATTTGGACCAGGATTTAGCCCTTTATCTATCATCATACCTCCTGCTTTAATTATTTCTCAAGGTATGGGAACTATAACTGCTTTAGCTTGGGTCTCAATAGCAAGTCTAAGTTGGCCAGATTCATTGACAAATATTAATAGTAATCTACTACTCATAACCTTGATTTGCGCATGTGTCGTTTCAGTTCTTGGAGGAAGAATAAGAAGTCGAGCTCAGTTACTTCAACTTTCAATATTTGTTCCCATTGGTGCAATGTTTTCTCAATGGCTACTAATTGGAAATGAGGAATATTCATTATTGGATAACCAAGAATTTTTCACTTCAAATGGCAAAATATTTTCTGATTCTCTGCTTTTAGCAATAATAATGCTCATAACAATATTATTTATTCCCATTTTTGAGTCAATATTTGGATTGTTAACAAAGGCAAGATTATTGGAATTGGCTGATAAAGAAAAACCTCTTATTAGAAGACTCTCTATTGAAGCTCCAGGGACTTTCGAACATACTTTATTGATATGCGGTCTTGCTGAAGAGGCGACAAGAATGATAGGAGGAGATATTGATCTTATTAAAACTGGCTCTTTGTATCATGATGTTGGTAAATTACATGCTCCAAATTGGTTCATTGAGAATCAATTTGGTTCAAAAAATCCACATGATGAAATAGATGATCCTTTAGAAAGCGCGAAAGTTTTACAAGCCCACGTAGACGAAGGCCTGAAATTTGCAAGAAAAAATAGATTACCAAAACCAATAGCTAATTTCATCCCAGAACATCAAGGAACTCTAAAAATGGGATATTTTCTTAATAAAGCTGAAGAGAAAAAATTAAATTTTAATGAGAGCGATTTTAGATATAAAGGACCTATCCCTCAATCTAAAGAAACGGCTATCTTGATGCTTGCCGATGGATGTGAAGCTGCATTAAGAGCGATGGATATTAATGCTTCTGATTCTGAAGCACTAGAAACAATATCTAAAATAGTTAATTCAAGGAAAACTGATGGCCAGTTAAATGATAGTAATCTTTCCAAGGGAGAAATTTTTCTAATAAAAAAATCTTTTTTAAATGTTTGGAAAAGAATTAGACATAGACGAATTCAATATCCAACAACAAAAAATAATACTTTTTCTTAATTTTATATTTTTTTATAATCTAATATTTCTTCGATGTCTCGGATTACACCAATATATTAAAGCTAAGGTACTAAATAAAGAGGACAAAAGTGTAATACCTCCAATTCCAAAAAAATCTTTAAGGGCGACTAATCGAAAAATAGAATATGGAGCTGTTCCAGAAATTATCATTGAAAGAGATACTAGAGTTAAGGTAATACCCCATTTCTTCTCCGCTAAAAGAGCAGAAGCAGATACTATTCCAACTATTGCAGCAGGCCAGCCAATACTTATAGCTAGAGTAATATTTGCTACTTTTAATGGAGGCCCATAACTTACTATTAAAGCGATTATGGGTAAAGCAATGATATTACCTATTAAACCAACCCATGCAAGAGTCCAATATCCTAATACCCTGTCTCTCATTACCTTAGTTGATTAAATTTAAAATTAATTTTTAATCTACATTATTAGGCTACTTGTTTTTGACTAAACTTAATAATCCCAAAACTAAATTATTTTTTAGGATTTGATAATATTTTATTTTTAGGATTTTCTAAATTATCAAATTGGGGGTGAATAGAGTTTTTCTTCTCTGAAAATACAAGCCTGTTTAAAGCATTTACAAAAGCATTCGCAGCAGCAACAACTACGTCTGTATCCGCAGAATGTCCTGAATATATTTTATTCTTGTTCCGAATTCTTATAGTAACTTCCCCTAGTGCATCTATTCCTTCCGTTACAGATTTTACTGAAAACTCTATTAATTCATTGGGAACTTTAGTTAATGCATTTATTGCTTCGCAAACCGCATCTACAGGTCCAGTACCTATTGCGACAGCAGTATCTTCAGTATGATCTTCTGTATTTATAAGAGTTACTGTCGCGGTAGGCTTGGATGTACTGCCGCAACTAACTTGAACATGACTTAGTTGAAATTTAGATTCAGGAAGTTGAACCTGTTCACTAACAATAGCTTCTAAATCTCTATCAGTAATTTCTCGTTTTCTATCAGCGAGATCTTTGAAACGAGCAAAAGCATCATTCAAGTCTTCTCTACTTAAATCGTATCCCATCTCTTCCAATCTTGCTCTTACGGCACTTCTTCCGCTAAGTTTCCCTAATGAAATTTTATTATCATTCAAACCAACAGTTTTTGCATCAATAATTTCATATGTGAGTCTATTTTTTAGTACACCATCCTGATGGATTCCCGACTCATGAGCAAAAGCATTTGCCCCAACAATTGCCTTATTAGGCTGAACATTCATTCCAGTTAAGTTAGATACTAATCTCGAAGTTTTTGTAATTTCTTCTGTTCTTATGGCTGTTAATGGAGTCGGTGAATCTGAACTTCTTCCAAAAAAACTATTAAAAAAACTTTTCCTCACGTGTAATGCCATTACTAATTCTTCTAGGGAGGCATTCCCTGCTCTTTCACCTATCCCATTTATTGTGCACTCTAATTGCCTCGCTCCGTTCTTTGCTGCTTCTAGAAAATTAGCAACAGCTAATCCTAAATCATTATGACCATGAACTGAAATAATAGCTTCATCAATATTTGGAACATTTTTATTAATATCAAAAATAAGCTTCCCAAATTCACTTGGAGTTGTGAAACCAACTGTATCTGGAATATTTATAGTTGTAGCTCCAGATGTAATCGCTAGTTGAATTACTTCATAAAGAAATTCAGGATCACTCCTTGAGGCATCTTCACAAGAGAATTCAATATCATCAACTAATGATTTAGCATAACTAACCATTTCAGGAACTATACAAAGAACATCTGATCTTGTTTTTCTAAGTTTATGTTTTAGGTGGATATCACTAGTGGCAATAAATGTATGAATTCTTTTTTTAGGGGCTGGGCTTATAGCTTCGTAACAAGCTTTTATATCATTTGTAGAAGCCCTAGCTAAACCACAAATTATTGGACCATTTTCTCCACCAACTACTTCAGCAATTTTATTTACTGCCTTAAAATCTCCAGGACTAGCAAATGGAAATCCTGCTTCAATAACATCTACTCCTAATCTTGCAAGTTGATGGGCAATTGCAAGCTTTTCCTCAAGATTTAAACTCGCACCAGGAGACTGCTCACCATCTCTCAGTGTTGTATCAAAGATCAATATTCTGCCAGGATCTTTGGACATTAATTTATTATGATTAACTCTATATTAAGCTAATTAAAAAAAAATTACTAGATACCGATAAATAATTCCTGTTTATGTGAATCATAATCTTATTA
>Ga0209036_1001092_pt1 | contig 11645 bp, 10 predicted proteins | sample MarorgKNORR_S2LV_3_FD_188222 | JGI IMG/M metagenome (GOLD analysis project Ga0209036, IMG submission 188222) | Marine microbial communities from the Southern Atlantic Ocean, analyzing organic carbon cycling - DCM_A/KNORR_S2/LV (SPAdes) (version 2) | ecosystem: Environmental > Aquatic > Marine >... | reverse complement strand
ATTCTTTTTTTAGATGCAATTGTTTTAAAATAAGATCTACAAGTTCATTTTTTTGATCATCATTTTGTAATAAATGTCGAATACTGATTCCAGTATTTCCAAATAAACATAATCTTAAGTCGCCTCTTGAAGTAATTCTTAATCTATTACATGTTTTACAAAAATCTTTTGAATAAGGCGCAATTAAACCAAATTTACCTTTGTATTCGGGGTGAATAAAGTTCAATGATGGACCAGCATCTTTCCCAAATGTTTGATAAATCCAATTATTATTTTCTAGATAATCTCTAAATATTTTTGAAGATACATGATTTTTTATAAAATAATCTAAATTATCTCCAGTTTGCATCAATTCTATAAATCTAAAATCTATTTTGTTGTTTTTTATAAAACTTCCAAATTTTTCAAAATCTTCATGTGTATCGTTTATATCTTTAAGTAAAACGGCGTTAATTTTGATATTTTTGAAATTTAGATCTTGTAGGATTTTAATTCCTTCTAAAATCTCAGGAAGTCTGTCATGACCAGTAAGTTTTTTAAAAGTCTCTCTATTTAAACTATCTATACTAATATTAATTCCATCCAATCCATAATTATACAATTGTTTTGCAATTTTATTTAATCTGTAACCATTTGTGGTCATTGTTATCTTTGGAATATTTGAATTTTGCTTCATATCTTTAAGAATATCAAAAAAATCTTTTCTAACCGTTGGTTCTCCCCCTGTAAGCCTAATCTTACAAACACCTAATTCTGATAATGCTTTTGTTAATCTTGATATTTCTTCACCTGACATAAAACTTCTCGTATCGCCTGGTGTTTTTTTATATCCTTGTGGTAAACAGTAGGTGCATTTATAATTACAGACATCGGTAATAGATAATCTTATGTATGGAAATTTTCTTCCAAAAGTATCTGTAAGTGTTTTCATTGATGTTTTTTTATATTATATTTTATCATAAATCATGGACAAAATTTTAACTAGTGATGAAATTACCCAATTTAAAAACGATGGTGCAATATTTTTAAAAGATAAGTTTGATATTGATTGGATTAATAAACTAAAAAAAGGTATTGAAAGAGACATAAAAAACCCAAGCCCTAGATTTAAATCTCACACCATTGAAGAAAATGTTCCTAAATATTTAGAGGATTATTGGACATGGGATTTAGTTCCAGAGTTTAAGGATTTTGTATACAATTCTCCTTATGCAAAGATAGCTTCTGAATTGATGGAAGCAAAAAGAATTAACTTAGTAATGGATAATTGGTTTTTGCGAGAGGCTGGTTCCAAATCTTCAACTCCATTCCACCATGATATAAGTTATTTTGATATGGATGGAACTATGTGTGTTCTTTGGTTGCCTCTTCAACCTACTGGTAAAAATGAAGGTGTGGTATGGGTAAAAGGCTCTCATTTATGGAATAAACTTTTTTTAAGAGTACTTTTTAAAGATGGTCATAAAGTAGAGGGAAATGAATGTACAATTGATGGAAAAAAATATGAACTTCCACCAGATATTTTAGGCAATAAAGATAAGTATGAATTTTTACAGTGGGATTGCCAATTAGGAGATGCTGTAATATTTGATATGAGGACACTTCATGGAACACTTAGCTCATCTATTCCACAGAAGACCTTAAGTAGATATACGTTAAGAGTTGCAAAAGAAGATACCAAAATTAATTATGTTGGTGATTGGACAAGTTTTAATTATCGTAAAGCTATGCAGGATGGTGGTTATAAAGAGGGTGATAGTTTAGGTGGAAAAATGTTTCCTGCTTTATATGAAGCTAATTAACTTCCAATTTTTAAAACTGGAAGTTAATTTAAATAATTATCCAGCTGGCTTGTAACCAGACATTGATTTGGCAGCTTGTTCAGCAGCCTTATTCATATCCATTTCCTCTAGAATAATCATATTTTCTACTGTACCACTTGCTTCAACAGCTAATTTAACACCAGCAAAATTTTCAAAAGGCATATCACCAGATGTTACAGCACAAAAATCATATTGACCTCGTGTTATAGCAAACGACTCTAATTTACCACCAGCGGACTCAGTTAATGCTTTTACTGCTACGGATCTATCTTGAGTTGGATCTTTAATAAAACCTTGAAAAGCTTTTGGGGTATAATTTCCCATAACAATGTATTTTGCCATATTTTTTCCTTTCTTTATTAATTTGAAAGATTAAATCATATTTGTTAAAAATTTCTTAATAATTTATTTTATTCAACTTTAAAGTTAGCAAATTATGTACGAAAAATTTGGACAATTTATCGATGGCAATTGGTCGCCCTCTGAAAATGGAGAAACTTATGAAGTAATCAATCCTGCAACAGAAGAAGTTTTGGGTCATGCATCAAAAGCTACACCAGCTGATGTTGACCGAGCATTAAAGTCAGCTGAACTAGGATTGAAAGTTTGGAAAAAAACTCCACCATGGCAAAGAGCTTATATCTTAAGAAAAATTGCGGATAGAATAAGAGAAAAAAAAGACACATTGGCTAAATGGATGACTTTAGAAAATGGAAAACCTTTAGCAGAGGGTGTAGCTGAAAGTGGAGGAACTGCAGATATTTTTGAATGGAACGCTGAAGAAACAAAAAGAATTTATGGACAAACAGTTGAGAGCAGATTTGAAGATACCAGAGTTCACGTTTATTATCAGCCAGTTGGTGTTGTTGCTGCATTATCTCCTTGGAATTTTCCTCTAATTTTAGCTGCTAGAAAAATTTCAACAGCTCTTGCGGCTGGTTGTTCAGTTATCATTAAGCCCGATACAATTACTCCTGGTGTTGTAATGGAACTAGTTGAAATTTGCAGAGAATGTGGTGTCCCACCAGGAGCGGTAAATCTTTTATCTGGAGACCCTCCAAGTATTGCTTCTCAATTAATGCAATCAGACATTGTTAAAAAAGTTTCTATTACTGGCTCTGTTAGAGTTGGAAAGTTAATTCTAAAACAGGCTGCTGATAAAGTTCAAAGAGTTACAATGGAATTAAGTGGTCATTCACCTTTTATTGTTTTTGATGATGCTGATATTAAAAAAGCAACTGACATGGCAATTAGCGCTAAGTTTAGAAATAATGGACAAGTGTGTATTTCTCCTAATAGATTTTATATTCATGAAAATAAAAAAAATGAATTTATAGATTTATTCATAGAAAAAACTAAAAAATTAAAAATCGGAAATGGTATGGATCCTGATACTCAATTAGGTCCATTAACAACACAGAAAAGATTAAATGAGATTGAAACGCTAGTTGAAAAAACTAAACAAGAGGGAGCAAAAGTTTTGTTAGGGGGTAAACGACCAGCTGGCTTTAACAAAGGTTTTTTCTATGAACCAACAATTTTTGATGACGTTAAAGATGATTTTACTGTAATGAAAGAAGAGCCTTTTGGACCAATAGTTCCAATGTTATCTTTTAAATCTTTTGACGAAGTAATTGAGAGAGCTAATAATCATGATCTTGGATTGTGCAGCTATGTTTGTACAAATTCAATGGAAACTGCTCATTTGGCATCTGAACAACTCGAGACAGGATCTGTAGCAGTAAACACTGGTTTTGTTGCTATTGCTGAAGCCCCTTTTGGAGGAATTAAACAAAGTGGATATGGTAGAGAAGGTGGATCTGGTGCTATTAAAGACTATCTAAATGTAAAATATACTCATTTAGGTATAAAAGGGTAATTACTCTATAATTTTAAAATCAGATTTATATTTATCAGTAAGCGTTAAACCTAAACCCGAAACATTATCATCTAAATCAATAAAACCATTTGTAGGAGAAGGGTCACCTTCAAAAATATAATAGAATAATTCATTACCTATTTCTACATCATGAACAGGAAAGTATTCTGATATAGGGCAATTTACATTTGCCATGGTTAAGTGATAATTATGCATTTGCCCTGCATGTGGAACAACAGGAACTTGATAAGCTTCAGCTAATGCATTAATTTTTTGAGCAGCAGTTATCCCTCCAACTCTATTAGTATCATATTGGATATAGCTGATAGCTTTTAAATCTAACAATTGCTTAAAACCTAACAAACTAAATTCATGCTCTCCACCAGAAATTGGTATCATATTCATATTATTAAGTTCTGCGTAACCATGAATATCATCTGCAATCACAGGTTCTTCTAACCATCTAGGATTAAATTTCATTAATTTTGGAATCATTCTTTTTGAGTAATCTAAATTCCAACCCATGTAGCACTCAAGCATTAAATCAGCATCCTCACCAATAACTTCTCTTACTGCTTCAACTAATTTAATATTATTTTTCATGCCCTCTGGACCATCTTTAGGTCCCCAACCAAATCGCATTTTGTACATATTGAAACCTTGATTTTTATAAATTTCAGCTTCTTTTTGTAATTCTTTTAGTGGCTGGCTGTATAGTTTTGATGCATATACAGGAATTTTTTCTTTAGTTCTTCCACCTAATAATTTGAAAACAGGTTTTTTGGTAATTTTTCCAATGATATCCCAAAGAGCTATATCAATAGCTGATATTGCAGTCATACCGACACCTTTTCTTCCCCATGCCAAAGTTCTTCTATACATCTTTTCCCAAATATAAGCATAATCAAATGGATCCTCTCCAATTACGAGAGGTTTTAAATATGTATCAATTGTTTTTTTTGTTACTTGAGGAGCTAAGGCTGCATTACCTATTCCAACTACACCATCATCAGTTTCAATTTCACAAACTAACCATTCATGAAATCTAAAAGATCCCATCGCATCTGATTTTTCGTAAAGTACATCAGAAGCATTCGTACAAAAATTGTTCTGTGGTGGAACTGTTTTTCCTGTCCATTGATATACAGACGTTTTAATATTTTTAATTTTGCTCATTTAATTTATTCTCAGCCATTGTTAATGCAATTTTAAATGAATTCAAAGTAGGTTCTAAATTAGCTTTATTTTTACCAGCAATATCAAAAGCTGTACCATGAGCAGGTGTTGTTATGGGTACAGGTAAACCACCTTGAACAGTAACACCTCTATCAAAACCAAAGGCTTTTAGACCTGATTGCAAGGCATCATGATACATACCAACAATACAATCATGATTTTTATTCTTATAAGCAGTTATAAATGATGTATCACAAGGTAAAGGACCATCTGCATCAATACCTAGTTTTTTAGCTTCTTCAATTGCTGGAATTATTTCATCCTTTTCTTCCGTTCCAAACTCAGCGTGAGGGTTAAGAGCTTGTACGGCAACTCTTGGACTTTTAATACCATTCAATTTCATTGCCTCATTAATCAACTTAATCGGTTGCATGATTTTTTCTTTTTTAACGTGATCAGCAACTTCTTTAATTGGTATATGGGATGTAACTCTAGCTGTCCAAAAATTATCAATTACATTAAATTCACAAAAAAAATTTTTTACATTTAACTTTTCAGCCATTAAATGTAATTCATCTGAATATTTATTGCCTCCAAGCTTCATGCTTGTTTTATTAAATGGACCAAAATTAATCGCATGAACTTTATTTTCTTTGGCAAGTTCTAATGCTAAATTTAATGCAGACAATACACTTTCACCAGATTCTTTAGAACACTCAGATAATTTATAATCATGGTTTTTACCTTTAGAGATATCTAAAAAATATTTATTTCCACTTTGAAATTCAATTTGGTTAAAATCTTCTACAAATTTGAAGTCATGTTTGTTACCAGAAATTTTATTACCTTGTTCTAGTATATTTTTTTCACCTATAACAACTATGTTGGCTTTGTTTGTGATTTCCTCTGTTAATAATTTTGAAATTAATTCAGGTCCAATACCAGAAGGGTCGCCTAAGAGTAAGGCCATATTAATTTTATTTTGGGGCATTTTTTTCTTTACGCTTTGTATCAGATTATGTTTATATAATTAATTATAAATTAACTAAAGAGGGAAATAATGAAAAAGAGTTTTAAATTATTTTTAGCTGCTGCAGTTTTGGTAACTGAATTTTTCGTTGTTGCACTTCCATTAATGATCACTTCTGCAAAAGCAGATGGTCATCCAATTCAAGCAATTACTCACGCTGGTTTTGGAGGTGGTACAGATGTAACTACTAGAATGATGTTATTAAGAACTAGAAGGTATCTAAAACAAGATATGCAATTAGTTAACAAAAAAGGTGGTGGTGGAGCTGCGTCTATGGATTACATGATGACGTTACCAGCTGATGGCCAACACACATTAACTTGGACTACTGGTCATGCTGTATCAATGGCTTTAGGTAAAACTAAAGTTAAATTAAGTGATATGCAGCCATTAGCTAGAGGAACAGACGATCCTCAGTTATTTGTTGTTAATTGTAAAAACGATATCAAAGACGCTAAGAAATTTATTAGCGCTCAAAAATCAAAATCACTTAAATATGGTACAACTCATGTAGGTGGAATTGATGATGTTAGTGCAATTGCATTTACAAAAAAAGGAAAACTAACAGATCCAACAATCGTTCCTTATAAAGGTGTAGGACCTATTAAAACTAACCTTATCAAAGGAGATATTGATGTAGGTGTTTTAAACTTAGGTGAAGCTGTAACTGAGATAGAAGATGGTACATTATGTGTATCAGTTGTACTAGCTAGTAACAGAATGGAAAAACTAAGTAATGTTCCTACTGCAACTGAATTAGGAATTCCTGTTGTTCTTTCAACTGTAAGAGGTTTTGTAACAAGAAAAGGTGTTCCTGCAGATAGAAAGAAACAATTAGAGGACGCAATGATAAAAGCTATGGAACACAAATATTTCCAAAGTTTTTTAACAGACATTGGTCTTGATTCAACTAGTGTGGTTGGAGCTGATGAGTGGGGTAAGCAAATGGAAGTTATGCTTGCTGAAATGACTGCTCAGCTAAAAGCTTTAGGTTACATTAATTAATTTAAAGAAAGTACATTCTTTAAATTATGAATAATGTACGAAATAAAAAAAGGGCAAACAAAAGTTTGCCCTTTTTTTTTAAGGATGAATTTAAAGTATTTTCTGTAATAATTATTGTTTCTACCATTTTACTAATATCAACATTTACATTTGATACTGTTCCACCAATTCTAAATCGTGGAATTCAACCAGCGACATTTCCAAAAGGTTTATTAGTTTTAATAATAGCTCTAACTTCATTAATATATTACTTGTCTTTCAAAAAACCTTGGAAAAAAGAAAAAGAATTACCAAAAAATTTTTTCTTAACACTTTTAAGTTTTATTTTTTTTATCATTATTTCAAAGACATTAGATTTTTTTCTAGCAATTTCTGTTCTATCAGTTTTTGTTTCTTATAATTGGGGTGAAAAAAGATTTTTTTATTTATTATTAGTAGGGATTATCTTTCCTTTTATTGTTTTTGTATTTTTTGAAATGATTTTAGGATTAAGATTTCCTCCAGGAATAATTACAAACCTTTATTACTATTAGTATGGATAATCTTTTATTAATGATGGCACCTTTGTTTAGTTCCAAATTATTATTGGTCTTATTGTTTGGAACTTTGTTTGGATTAATACTTGGAGTTTTACCTGGACTAGGCCCAACAACTGGAGGGGCATTGATCTTACCATTTACAATGACCTTAGATCCATTATCAGCGATAGTTTTATTAACTTCTATTTATTGTGCAGGAACTTATGGAGGAGCAATCACTGCAGTATTAATCAATACACCAGGAACTCCTGCAGCCGCTGCAACATGTTTAGACGGATATCCTTTAGCTCAAAAGGGTGAAGCTGGACGTGCTTTAGGTATGGCAACTGTCTCTAGTACTGTAGGAGGGATATTTAGTGTAGTAATTTTAGTGTTTTTTGCGCCTATATTAGCAAAACTTGCTTATGAGTTTGGTCAACCTGAGTATTTTGCATTAGCTATATTTGGATTAACTATGCTGGCTTCTATTGGTGAAGGCAGTCCAATAAAAAATTTAATTGCAGCTGCATTTGGAATTTTAATTTCTACAATTGGTAAAGATTTTATGACTTCTATAGATAGATTTACTTATGGAATTAATGAACTTTCAGTGGGGATTGGGTTTATTCCTGTTGTAGTAGGTCTATTTGCGATTAGCGAAATGCTAACTCAATCAACATTGTTACATCAAGTTTTTAAAAGAGTTGCTCTAAAAGCTGTAAAATTACCTTCTAAAGAAGATTATAAAAAAACTTGGAAAACAATTTTAAGATCTTCAGGAATTGGATCATTTATTGGAGTTCTACCTGCAGAAGGAGGAACTGTTGCATCTTTGATTGGTTATTCTGAAGCTAAAAGATTTTCTAAAAATCCAGAGGAATTTGGAAAGGGATCAATAGAAGGAATTGCGGGCGCTGAAGCTGCTAATAATGCTGCAACAGGTGGAGCAATGGTGCCAACGCTTGCACTTGGAATTCCTGGTAGCGCAACAACAGCTGTAATTTTAACAGGACTAATTATTCATGGAGTGAGACCAGGTCCTGATTTATTTAGAGAGCAACCAGATTTTCTATATGGAATTTTTGGAGCAATGTTGATTGCAAATATACTTTTTTTCATATTTGGTTTTTTTGGCGCAAAAATATTTGCCAGAATTACCTTGGTGCCTAATAAAATTTTATGGCCAATGATTTTTACAGTTTCAGTGTGTGGAACATATTCTTTAAGCCAATCAATACTTGACGTCTGGATAATGTTATTTTTTGGTGTGCTCGGATTTTTTATGAGAAGATTTGGTTTTTCTGTTGTACCAGTAATAATTGGATTAATATTAGGAGAATTAGTTGAAGGAACTCTTAGGCAATCATTAGTAATATTTGATGGAAACTGGTTAATGTTTTTTACAAGACCTATAGTAGTAACTTTTTTTATTTTATCTTTCATTGCTCTTATTTTTCCTTTATTAAAGAAAAAAAAATAATATGAATAATTTAGATTTAAAAGATAGAGTAGCAATAATCACAGGTGGCGCACAAGGTTTTGGTTTAGCAATATCAAAAAGAATTATTCAATCAGGTGGAAAAGTTGTTATTTGGGATATTGATGAAAATGCAATTAAGTCTGCTATAGACGAAATTAGTTCTGACAATCTAAGTTTTAAAAAAGTAGATGTTACAAATTTTGTTGAAATTGAAAATGCATTATTGGAAACTGAAAAAGAACTTGGTAAAATAGATATTTTTGTGAATAATGCAGGAATTACAGGCATGAATGCAAAAGTTTGGGATTATCCTTTAGACGAATGGAAAAAAGTAATTGAACTTGATTTAAATTCTACATTCTATTGCTGTAAAGCAGTTGTCCCTCATATGATTAAAAATAATTATGGCAGAATAGTAAATATTGCATCTATTGCTGGCAAAGAAGGAAATCCTAATGCAAGTGCTTATAGTACTGCTAAAGCAGGTGTTATAGGTTTTACAAAATCATTAGGGAAAGAATTGGCTGATAAAAATATTGCTGTTAATTGTGTAACTCCAGCTGCAGCAAAAACGAGAATTTTTGATCAAATGACCCAAGAACATATTGATTATATGCTATCAAAAATACCAAGAAATCGATTTGCTAAAGTAGATGAATTAGCATCCTTAGTTTGTTGGTTATCTTGTGAAGAAAATTCTTTTACAACATCGGCAGTTTTTGACCTAAGTGGTGGAAGAGCAACTTATTAATAGGAGTAAAGTATGAAATTATGTAGAATTGGAAATGTTGGAGAGGAAAAACCTGCAATAATAGATGAAGAAAATAATTTTAGAGATTTGTCTTCTCTAATAAGTGATTTTGACCCAGGAACATTAAATTTTAATACTATAGATAAAATTCAAAAATCAGATATTTCAAGTTTACCAAAATTAGACTCAAATTCTAGAATTGGTGCATGTGTCTCAAAACCATCTAAATTCATTGGAATAGGATTAAACTTCAAAGATCACGCAGAAGAACAAAATTTACCAATTCCAAAAGAGCCAATTATTTTCTCTAAATTCACAAGTTGTGTAACTGGTCCAAACGATCCTATTATTGTTCCAAAAAATTCAAATCATACAGATTGGGAAGTAGAGTTAGGTTTTGTAATTGGAAAAAAAGCTATCAATGTTAGTGTTGATGATGCAATGGATCATGTGTTGGGTTTCTTTCTAGTAAACGATGTTAGTGAAAGGCATTTTCAAAAAAACAAAGGTTTAACTTGGGATAAAGGTAAAGGATTTGATACTTTTGGTCCAATAGGCCCATATATAATTACAAAAGATGAATTACCTGATTATCAAAACTTAAATATGTTTTTAGATGTTGATGGTAAAAGAATGCAAACTGGCAATACAGAACAAATGATTTTTGATATTAAAACTTTAGTATCTTACATGAGCTCATGTATGAGCTTACATCCAGGAGACATATGTTGCACTGGAACACCACCAGGAGTAGGAGAAAATATGTCGCCCCCACACTTTTTAAAAGGTGGTGAAGAAGTAATTCTTGGAATAGATAAGTTAGGTGAACAAAAACATTCTGTTATACCTTTTAAAGATTAAGATTTTCAGATAATTACTGCAAAAGTCTTAATTGTTTTATGGTAGGCTATATAATATTTACTTTTGAATTGTAAAAAAGTAGATGAAATGATCTTAAAAGTAGTTAATTTAGTAATAAAAAAACCAAAATTATTACAAAATACAATTAAAAAATGCAAAAAAGAGATCTTTACTATGAAAGAATACCTACAAAACTACTTAGAGAGAATGTTAGATATCTAGGTAATATACTTGGCAAAGTTTTAAAAGGTCAAGAAGGCGATAAATTTTTTGATTTAGTAGAAAAAATAAGAAAACTTTCTAAGGCAAATAAAACAAACCTAAATAGCAAACATTCTTACCGAAAAATTATTCGCACTATCAAGGGTTTAAATTCAAAAAATACTTTTAAGTTAACTAGAGCATTTTCACATTTTATGAATTTAATTAATTTAGCAGAATCGATAGATGCATCTAGAAGCTTAAATGAATATGAAAATAATAAAAAAAAAATAAACAATAGTAATTTGTTTATAGAGGAAATTTTTGAAGATCTTTTTAATAATAAGGATATTTCAGATAGCAAGATATACGATCATGCAAAAAATCTAAGTATTGGCATTGTATTAACTGCACATCCAACTGAGGTAAAAAGAAGAACATTAATTCAAAAATATCATAAAATTACTGAAATACTTGAGCAAAGAGATCTTTTAAAAAATTATCCCTCTAAACTTAAATTGTTAGATAAAAAACTTTTTGATGAGTTTACAATTATTTGGAATACAGATGATTTGAAAAGAGTAAAACCATCTCCATTTGATGAAGCTAGATGGGGCTTAGCAATTATTGAAGACAGTTTGTGGGACACAATTCCAAAAGTTTATAGAAGATTGAACTCTATATTTGTTCAAAATATGGATAAAGGATTGCCTAAAAACTTTAATCCAATTGAGTTTGGTTCATGGATGGGTGGAGATAGAGATGGTAACCCTAACGTTACTGCTAAAGTTACAAAAGAAGTTATTTTATTATCGAGATGGGAAGCAGCAAAATTATACGAAAAAACTTTAACTAAAATAATTAGGTCCTATTCAATGGAAAAATGCTCAAATCAAATTTTAAAGAAAACCGGCAAGTCAT